>Ga0315338_1002143_pt1 | contig 20735 bp, 19 predicted proteins | sample ASW8metaG_FD_204518 | JGI IMG/M metagenome (GOLD analysis project Ga0315338, IMG submission 204518) | Ammonia-oxidizing marine archaeal communities from Monterey Bay, California, United States - ASW #8 | ecosystem: Environmental > Aquatic > Marine > Coastal | place: USA: California | collected... | reverse complement strand
GCAACCATTGTCGAAACCAACGGGCGCACCGTGCGGCTGGCAGCCTCGATTGCAGATCAGAGGGGCCGCGTGCTTGCGTCGGCCGAAGGTGACTGGTCCATGGTTCGAAAGGAGAGGGCAGCTGGCCGACCGAACCAATAGTCCTGACACGCCCGTGCGGCTGTACCTTGGCGACCCGGTCCTGGTCGACGATGCCGCACGCGCTTTTATCGCCGATCGAGCACCGGGAGCGGAACTTCTCGTTATCCGTCCACCTTTCGACTCGCTAGCGAGCGTACGTGCATCGGTCTCACAGATGGGTTTGTTCGCCGAGTCCCGTGCCGTTTGGATCCGTGGTTTACGCAACGAGCCCGCCGACGAGGTTGATGATCTGCTCGATCTGCTCGCCGAGGGCTTGCCCGCTGACAGCCTTCTTGTCGCCACAGCCGATAGCCTCGATCAGCGCAGCCGACTCTTCAAGCACTTTAAGTCGAGCAAGACCGTTGTCGATTGTCGGCTGGGGAAAGATAAAGCCGGCCGACTATTCGAATCCGCGGCGGCGGAGTTCGTCGGCGCTCGTCTACGCGCGAACGGAGTAACATCACCTACGCTGAAGGTTGTCTCGGCCATCGTTCGGCGAGCCGGCAGCGAGGTCGGTGAGCTCGCTCAAGAAATTGACAAGCTTTGCTTAGCGGCCGACGACGGCACACCGGATGCGCAGCTCGTTGACGCCACGATGCGTGATCTGGGCGAGGTATGGGTGTTCGCGCTGACCGATGCACTGAGTGAACGCGATCTCGGAGCCGCACAATCGCTGTTCGAACGGCTCATGCGCCAAGGCGAGCCGGCCTTGCGGCTTCTGGCGGTGCTTGGCTCACACTTCGGCGCCTTGTCCGAGGCGCACCGTGAACTAGACCGCCTGGGTCCGGGGGCACTTAGCGGCCGAGAGATAGACGCAGCGCAATACAAGCGCCTGTCACCCGACTTCCGTGCCCGCCACCGGTCGTCGTACCGAGCATTTTTCTTGTTGAAGGGGGCGTCGGCCTATCGGGCCGACGAGCTTCACGCGCTACACCGCCGCCTCGTGCACATCGATGTCGCCCTGAAGAGCTCCCAAAGCAGCCACCCCGACGATCTGTTATCGGGCTTCTTGGTTCAAGCCTGTGCGGCCGCCGCGTGACAAGGCCGTGATTTCCTTGAAAACCGGTAACCCTGTGGTAGGCTGACGGGTGTTGGAGCGGGTTCTACCCGGCTTTGCGCGATTGCTGACTGGAGTCGCACCTATGGATATTGGAGGACTGCGTTTCGCTCGAGATGGCGCCATTCGCGCCGATGCGATGCGACGTATGCTTAGGAGGCACGGATGAATCCTTCGTTTTTTGGCCTTGAAGGGCATCCATTCGAACCTGCGACGGAGGAGGGCGACGCCTTCCTTTCCGACGCGCATGGCGCGTTGACCGCGGAACTTCATGCCGGGTTGAAAGCCCCGCATGGAATCACGCTGCTCATCGGCGATGAAGGGTCCGGCAAGACGACACTTGCGCGCTGCTTTGCCGCAGAGTTAGCCGATACTGCGACGGTCGCCTACCTACCCACAACCGGGCCCGGTCTGCGGCATTTGCTCACCGAGATCATCGAGCAGCTCGGCGGGGCGGATAGCTCGGGCACTGAAGAACAAGCGCTTCTCGACGAACTCACCCGACTGGCTCGCGCGCGCGCCGAGCACGACCGTCTCACGCTACTCATTCTCGACGACGCCCACGAGTTGCCGGCGAAGACGATCGAGCGCTTGGGCAAGTTGTTTGGCGACGATCCCGCTGAGCCTTCGATGCTGCACATTATTTTGGTGGGTCGCGGCGAACTGCTCGATCGTATGAACGCGGCCAACGACCGCTCGATCCTCAAGCACCTCGTCCAGGTTTGTCGCATGGATCCCATCGGTCCTGAGGAATCGTTCCGATATATCGCCGACCGCATTTCCAAAGTCGGCGGCGTAGTCGACTCGCTGTTCACGGAAGACGCGCTTCACCTGATCGTCAGACGCGCGAACGGCTTTCCGGCTCGTCTCGACGCGATCTGCACGGCCTCACTCGACTATGCAGAAGGGCGCGGGGACGCGAGCGTCGACATGGAAGCGGTAGACAGCGCGTGCACGGGCGTCAAAGGATTCGCGATAGACCAAGGAGCGGGCGCAACGGCCGGTTATTTCCCAGCCGACGACGAGAACGAACAGAGCGAACCCGAAATCGCGCGCATAGAAGAGGAAGTTCTCAAAACCGATCCGGGCGAAGACATGGAACATCGACGAGCCAGCGTAGCCCGTACTTCCGCTGCGCAGGCCGTCGGCGCTGCGGAACCCGGCGGCCGCCGACGCCTGGTGTTTTGGGCTGTCGGCCTGATCGGTGTCGTGGGCCTATTCGCCGCCACCATGAGCGGTACCGACGGAACGGGTGCCGGTGATGATCTCAGCGGAATCGGCGGCGGCGGCGCAGCGGAACAGATCGCCGCACTCGTCCCTGAAGACAAGGTCCGCAGCAAACAGGCGATCGACGCCGAACCGGTCGCCGCACCGAAACTCAGCCTGAGCAAACCGACCGGTGACAACGCCGCAAACGCGAGGCCCGGCACAGCCGCGACAGCGGCTGCGAAGAGACAGCAAATTCTGAACGACCTTCAGCAGAACGCCACGCCTCGGCGCGCAACCGTGCCGGTGCACGCAAGCCCACGTAATAACGAAGGCACGGTCGGCGGCGATGCCCCTGCCGTGGCGCGACCGCGCGTTCAGAGCCCCCGCTACGCCCCGTCGCCCAAAGTTCAGCCGGCGGAGGTTGCACCAACGTCCGCGCCAAGCACTCGCACAGCGAGCGCAGTTCCTGCTACGGCAAAGACGACATCACCGACGCCGGCCACGCCGATTGTTGCGGCGCCGACCGCGGCCGAAAACCCCACCCCCGTACCGACCCGTGTTGCAGCCGCTCCGGCGCCCGCAAAGGTGGCGCCCACGCTCCCTCGCAAGTACTACACGGTTCAGCTCGGCGCCTTCGGCAACCGCGAGAACGCTGAGGCTTTGCTGGCAAAAGTTCGCGTAAAGTATAGTGACGGTCACATTCTAGCGAGCGCCGATTCGGGCAAGTCCGTTTTCAGGGTCGTCAGCGGGACGTTCGTCAACGTCGAAGATGCCAAGGGCAGAGCCACGGTCCTCGAGGTAAGCGGATACAAGACCTACGTACGTTCGTTCGGGGAATAGCACTCCACACGCCGACCGACCGAACGCGGCTCAGTTTTTTCGGCCGCGACGACGTCGCGTAGCCAGTCATCATCAGCACCAGGGTTAAATGGCATGTAGAGACTTACCCGGTTTAGCCGCTTTGGCGGCCTCTCGAATGCCATCGATAGAAGAGGGGCTAATCGCGGTATCGAATCGCAGCACGCTATGAACCTCCTTCTCCTCTGCGCTCTCGGTTGAAACGGTTCAGAACTGTACCGTCGAGCCGGATCTCGTTGAAAAAATAACGCTCAAAACCCAGTGTTTCCCGGTTGCGGGGCGCTTCGGTCGGGCATGTCATTTGCACAATGGTTCATGCGCCGATTTCGAATCGGCCGCAGCAGCATGGCAGACGAATTTAGTTCTCACGAGCGACTGCTCCTGATCGACGACGACGGTGACGTTCGCCGCTCCATCCGTCTTGTCATACGCCGCCTTACTTCCGACGTCGTGGAGGCTGGTACGGGTACGGGAGGTATAGAGGCCGCGCTAGACACGAAGCCCGCTGCCGTACTGCTGGATCTCGGGCTCCCTGACATGGCGGGGCTGGACGTTCTCGACGCGATCAAGGCCGCACTCCCGCAAACGCCCGTCGTCGTAATCAGTGGCAACGACAACGTGGATTCAGCGGTCTATGCTATGCGCCACGGTGCCGAAGATTTTATTACCAAACCGTTCGTCCCCGAGCGGCTCCTCGCCACCATACGCAATATTTTGCGAATCTCGCACCTCGGTGCGCGGGTCAATGAACTCGAGAACGCGCTACAACGGGAAACGCCGGCCTCCGAATTGATGGGATGTTCCGCGCGAATGCGCGGACTGTTCGACTCCATAAAGGAACTGGCGAACGACCCGGCGCCCGTTCTTGTCGTAGGTGAGACCGGTACCGGCAAGGAACTGGTTGCGCACGCGCTTCACGACATCGGCGTACGTTCGAGCAACCGCTTCGTCGAGATCAACTGCGCAATGCTCGGTGCGACGCGTTTGCTCGGCGAGATGTTCGGCGATCCGTCTACGGCGGGCCCTGTCGGTGGCCGCGTTGCAGCCGCACGCGGCGGTACTCTGTTCATAGACAGCATCTGCGACATGGACCCGGAGGTACAGCTTCGTTTGGTCGGCTATCTGCAATCGGCGTATTACGAGCAGAACCACCCGGCATCGGTTCGCTTCGTCGCAGCATCGAATCGCGATCTGGCCACCGAGGTCACCGCAGGACGATTCCGCGCAGACCTTCTTTACCGACTCGGCGGTTGCACGCTGTCGGTGCCACCGCTTCGCGAACGCAGAGAGGACATACCGGCGCTCACCCAATCGTTCCTGGCTGAGATCTCGCGGCAGTATGGCAGACCGCAGCCCGGCCTCGATGACGCCGCGCTCGACCTACTTCTCGGTTACGGTTGGCCCGGGAACGTTCGCGAACTCGAGAACGTGTTACGTAACGCGTTCATCGAAACCGACGGCCGGGAAATCGACCGCGATGCGCTGCTTCCTTTCTTTGCGGCAGAACACACATTCGAAGCACAGGGGTCATTCGGTGACGATGGACGGCTGCTTCCGCTTCGTGCGGTAGAGCGCCGCCATCTCGCTGCGGCACTGCGAACCTGCAGCGGCAATCTCTCAGAGACCGCACGGGTACTCGGCATCGGGCGTACCACTCTCTATCGAAAGATAGAGAAATACGGACTCCAGGCGCTTAGTCGTGGCTGATGTTGCACGTACTCGATCTAGGCAGTTTCCCGCATGGTCGCACGGTCAGGAGACGACGATGCACGTGCGCACGGACACGGACGTGCGAGTGTTGGATGAACGGACTTCAGACGCGTTAGGGTTTGCAGTGAACGGGTTCGCACAGTCCGCGTAGTGCAGAATCGTCGCACGCAGAAAATACAACGTATTCGAGTACGTATTCGCGCAGTCGGACGTCGCGCACAGCAAACGTCACGCCATCGCAGTTTCCTGGGTTGATTGGCACCTAACTTGCCTTGTCTAGGGGCACTAGCCACCGCCGGGAGGATACCCCTACCTTATGATAATCGATGACGAGACATTTACGCAGATTGCCCTTCACATTCGACGTGCGTCTGACGGACTACTCGGTGCCGCACGACAGATGGCTGTGCTGTGCGATCCCGACAACGAAGGCGACCTGCGAAAACAGGGCCTGACCGATGCCGTTGAGGCGTTGGTCGCGATGAACGAAGAGTTCATCGTTCTCGAACGCATCCTACGCGCTGTTTGGGAAGCAAACAGACAAGAGAAGGAATTGCCCTCCTGAGCCTATGGCTTCAGGAACCCTACTACTTTCTCTCGTGATCCTCGGCGTGTGGGTCGGAGCGAACTCCATTCTCGGGCGCTGACTTCTATATCCCTGACTATCATTTGGGTCGGCATTGTCGTCGGCAGCGTAGGCGGCGTCTCATGACGCGCAGCTAGCCTCGTCCGACGACGAACTGCGCCACCAAGTACACCACATACGAGGCCAGTAACGGCGCTCCCATCCAGCGCGAGAACGCTCCGCTACGATTTGCCATCGCGATAAACACGCGGAACATGATCAGCACGAGCAACATGGCCGGAAGGTGAAGTACGAGAAACAGGTGTGGACTCGCCGACGTCACGTCAACGATCGGTAGCGGCGCGGCAATCGCGGACGCTCCTATCACGAAGAGCACATTCAGAATATCCGCGCCGACTACGTTGCCGACGAGAAGGTCTGCGTGACCGTGGCGAACCGCGGATATCCCCACCATCAGTTCCGGCAATGACGTTCCGAAAGCCACAAACGTCGCCGCAATGACCACACGCGGAAGCCCCAAGCGCAAAGCCAGCTCCGAGACCGCCTCGATCAGTACGTGACTGGCACCGCAGACCAGCAGCAGTCCGCCACCGACCATCGCGACCATCACGAGGAGAGTATGCTGCTCTCGAGCCGCGGTCGGTTCGCCAACGTATTGACGGCTCCACCGAATCGACACGACGAGGTACACGGCCAGCAACGCGAGCAACAGGGCGCCGATCGGGCGTCCGAGGGTGGCTTCATCGCCCGAAAGGTACCATGCGCTGTAGCAAAGCAAGGCGAGAAGTACCCCCGAGCCGAACTGCAACCAGCCTTGCCGCGCGAGCACGAAGCGGTCGGCCTTGATGACCGTAAGCATCGAGCACAAACCGAAGATCAGTGCGGTGTCCGCCACCACAGAGCCCACGGCGTTGCCCAGGGCCAGTCCCGGCTTGCCGGCCCACGCCGCCATCACTGATACCGCAGCTTCGGGGCTGGTGGTGCCAAGCGAAACGATGGTAGCGCCCACAATGACCTCGGGCACACCGAATCGATACGCGACGCTGGATGCGCCATCGACAAGGACGTCGGCCCCACGCACCAGGACAAACAGCATCACCGCAATGATGAGGGCAAGTCCGTAAAGCGGCAGTGATTGAATGGTTTCCGCCATCGTTGGGTTTGGAACGAAGCCACCGTGATCGCGTGATAGCGCAATCGTCGGCCGCTCGAATACCGACAGGATTACTCTAGCAGGCGCCGGAGCACGGCGCTCGCACGAGGCTGATTCTACAGTTCGCGGTCCACCAGGTCAGAGACCAGGCCGGCCAGCGCATCTCGATAGGGACTGTCGGGTAGACTCTCGAGCAACTCGTGGGCGGTTCGTGCATGCGACACCGCCGCTTCCCGTACTTTCGCTGACATGCGGTCACGGCCGAACGCCTCGAGCGCTGTTCGGACCTGCTCGGGTGTACAGGGGTCGGCCTCAAACGCGTCGCGCACCTCCGGAAGACCCAGTCCCCAGACTACGGGCAGCGAGGGATTACCGTCGAGTAGATCCGTGCCAATGCGTTTGCCGGTTTTCTCGGGATCGCCTTCGATATCGAGCACATCATCGATCATCTGGAACGCAAGACCGATCTCGCGCCCGCAGGTAGCCATACGCCCGATGCCATCGTCGTCCAGGCCGCCGAGATAGGCTGCAATGCGCGTTCCGGCGGCGAACAGGGAAGCGGTCTTCCTGTCAATGATCTCGTAGTAGTCGGACTCGGTGACTTCAGGATTGCGCCGGTAGCGCCCCTGCATGATCTCGCCTTCTGTCAACTCGATACACGCTGACGCGGCCCAAGCGACAATCTTCGGCTCCATGCGCCCGCACACTTCAAAAGCTCGAGAGAAAAGAAAATCACCGGTAACCAGAGTATCGGCGATGCCGAACTGCAGTGGCGCTGCATCTTTGCCGCGCCGCACGTCATTCGAATCGATGATGTCGTCGTGCAGAAGGGTGGCGGTATGGATGAGTTCGAGAGAAACCGACAGGTCGACCATGTCAGCCACATCGCGCCCACCGCAAGCGCGAAAAACCAGGAGAGCGACCGCGGGGCGGATGCGCTTGCCACCGGCATTGATGAGGTAGTCGGCGATCTCGGTGAGTCGCTCTTCGCGCGCCGTGATGACCTCGGCGATACGTTTCTCGACGAGTGCGAGGTCGTCGTTCACCAGGTCGAGTCCGGAGTTGTTGCCGCCCCCGATTTTCGCTGCCAGCGTCGTGCTCACGTGCTCGTAGATCCCTCGGTCGCGTTGCGGGAACAGCCTACAATCAGCTGGTCTCGCGCCGCGCGAATCAACGTGAGGGTGCTTGGAAACTAGACGACAAGTCAAGGCCGCCAGGCTTTACTAGGACTCTTGCGTGTGGCAGGCTTGCGCGTTCAAGGAGCAAGTTTCATGGCTACATTGATCACCGAAGAGTGTATCAACTGCGGCGCCTGCGAGCCGGAGTGTCCTAACACCGCCATCTATGAAGGCGGGATAGAGTGGGAGGCTGCCGGCGATATGAAGGAGGCGCTGTCGGAAGATATCTACTACATCGTGCCCGAGAAGTGCACGGAGTGCGTAGGTTTCTTCGACCAAGAGCAGTGCGCTGCGGTGTGCCCGGTGGACTGCTGTATTCCTGATCCGGATATTCCAGAGGAGGAAAGCTTGCTACTCGAACGCGCCAAAAAACTCCATCCAGATACCGAAATCCCCGATCCTCCACCGTCGCGTTTCCGAACCTGAGCGCGCCTGCGCGCCCCGGCAACAATAGGTGGCAAACCGAACTTCTAATCGTTCGCTCCAGCTAGCGATCAGCCTGGCCTTGTCGGCGGTGTTCCTCTGGCTTGCCCTGCGCGGCGAGAACTGGAGCGAGATCGCAGACGGACTCCGAGGGGCACGCTACGAGTATCTAGTGCTGATGGCCGTAGCCGGCGTGTATGCGCTGTTCGTACGCGCTCAGCGCTGGAAGCTTCTACTCGACACCGCGACCAACGAGTCTCAGTCCTTGCACGCCATCTTCAGTGCATGCGCGATCGGATTCATGGCCAACATGGTGTTGCCGCTGCGCATAGGAGAGGTCGTGCGTCCCTATCTCGCGAGCCGCGCCACCGGCGTTGCCATGTCGACCGCGCTGGCGACGGCAGTGGTCGAGCGCGTGTTGGATCTCTTCGCGCTGGTTGCGATGGGCTTGTGGGTGCTAATGACTTCGGATGTCCCTGACGTCGTCCGCAATCTCACGATGATCGCGGCAGTGCTGATGGCGGTAGCGCTCGTCGGGATCTGGGTTGTTCAGTGGCAGCGAGAGCGCGTGCTGCCGATACTCGACGGCCTGTGGGCCAAGCTTCCCACCCGCATCGGCGAACCTCTTACGCGGTTGGAACATGAGTTCCTCGACGGCATGGCCGTACTTTCCAATCCCGTCGTATTCGTAAAGGCGGCAGCGTGGTCGCTCTACATTTGGCTGTTGATCTCATTCGGGTTCGCCCTGGGGATTCCCGCCGTCGGTCTCGACGTCGAGTTTGTGCGAGGCGGCGTGACCACCGCCACCATTGTCGCCCTCGTCGTGTCGGTTCCCGGAGCTCCCGGCTTCGTTGGCCAGTTTGAATATGGCTGTAAACTCGCTCTAGAGCAGATTTTCAGCGTCCCCGGCGCACGTGCGGTCGGTTTTGCACTTGTGACACATGCTGCGCAGTTTGCCACCCAGGTTATACTAGGACTTGTCTACCTACTGCGTGAAGGGTTAAGCTTGGGAGAGCTGGGCCGCCTCGGTAAAGACGACCCGGCGACGTAAGCTGCGTCGCGCCCCGTCGGCCGACAGCCTCATCTGGCGTCATGCACCCACTAAAAGAAAAGACGGTTCTCCTTTGCGTAGGCGGCGGCATCGCCGCCTACAAAGCGCCTGAACTGGTACGCCGCCTGATGGACGTCGGAGCTAACGTACAAGTAGCAATGACGAAGTCCGCCCAGGCCTTCATCACTCCACTCACGTTGCAGGCGGTGTCACGCAGGACTGTTGCTACCGACCTGCTCGATCCGGGCCAGGACGCGACCATCGGCCACATCGACTTGGCCGACCGGGCAGACATCGTTCTCGTCGCCCCGGCGACTGCAGACCTGATCGCACGCATGGCGCAAGGACGTGCAGACGACATCGTCACCGCGGTGCTCCTGGCAACCCGTGCGCCGGTCGTAGTCTCACCCGCGATGAACTCCAACATGCTCGCGCACCCCGCGGTATCGGCCAACATCGAAACGCTCGCAGCATACGGTCACCGCATTATCGCACCCGACCATGGCGAGTTAGCCTGCGGTCATGAAGGCGAAGGGCGAATGCCCGATGCCGATGTTCTGATCGCCGAATTGTCCGCGGCGATGACGGAACAAGATCTTGTCGGTCAAACGATTCTCGTCTCTGCCGGCCCTACCCGCGAACCGGTGGACCCGGTACGCGTACTCACAAACCGTTCCAGTGGGCGGATGGGATACGCGGTCGCCGAGGCGGCGCTTCGCCGAGGCGCAACCGTTATTCTGGTATCCGGTCCAACCGCACTCGCACGACCACGCGGTTGCCGGTTCGTCGCTGTAGAGACGGCGGCCGAAATGAACACGGCGATCCGCGAGAACCTGGCTGTCTCCGACGTTGTCCTAATGGTTGCCGCGGTCGCCGACTATCGGCCGATCGCACCGTCGGCTTCGAAGATCAAGAAGAACGACGATCACCTGGTGCTCGAACTCGAAAAGACCGAGGACATTCTTGCCGGTCTACGCTCAGCGCGAGGCAATCGCGTACTGGTCGGTTTCGCAGCCGAGACGGACAATGTAATCGAGAACGCGAAAGCCAAGCTCACCCGCAAGCGCCTGGATCTGATCGTCGCGAACGATGTCTCGGCCGAAGGAGCGGGCTTCGACGTTTCGACGAACTCCGCGACGCTCATCGAGCGTGACGGCGGACAAATAGAGACGGGGCTCGTAACGAAGTCTGAACTGGCCGACCGAATTCTCGACCGCGTCGTCGTGCTGAGAGCCGCGCAACCGGCTGCCATCCGGCGCGCCTAGCGCTAACTCCATTCGGCCGGCAGCAGCTCGGCCGCCATCTCATGCTCCAAACCCCTCGGTAAGCGACGGTTCTTCTTGAGAACGCGAAGCTTGCGCCGAAGCGCAGTAGCCCGCTCGAGCACATCGCTCCCGGTCGGATCGCGCTCTTGCGTCGATGAGCGTCGACCGCGCCTCAGCAGGTCGTGCGCCGCCGCGATCGCGTCGGCGTTAAAGCGGTCGACCGTCGGTCGGGTCAGCGTGTAGCGTGACCGGCGATTGACCGTGGTCATGAATGCCTGCCAGCGCTCCAGTTTGCTAACCGCCATGAGCGAATCGAAGATTTTCTTGTTCGTCTTGAACGAGAACAACGTGTCTCGAATGACCCGATCGACCAGCTCATCACATTCCTCATAGCGCCCCTCCAACACCTCGCGTAAACTGCGAGAAAATCGAACTCTCTGCAGCGCATCGGCGCGCGCCTCCCAGTAGGCGTGTCCCGCCGAGCGGGAGTCGAAGCTGCGCACGAGTTGCGCGGGAACGAAATGGTTGTGAGAGATGATATCGGCGCCCAGATGGGTCATGTAACCCCAGGCAAAAGCGCGTTGTTTGGGGGTCCTAGCACCATCTACCAACGTCCATGCGATAGGCCACCGATGACAGTGCGTTGCGACACTGCGTGTGTAGGCCTTGGCCTGTATGATATCGGCCCCGACGCAGCCGTAGAGGTAGTGGTCGGGGTAGGCGGCGAGTACGTTGCGAACGGCCGCGGGTAGGGCCGAGAGATCACCGAGGATCGTACTGCCATGGACAATATGAGATATGGGACCCCACGCCATCGCATCGGTGGGCGCGAGGAGCGCGAACCCCAGCATTGCCATGAACACGAACAGGCCAAACATTGCGTATAGAATCCTTTGCACGCTGCGGCTGCGGGGTCGCAACGTCAGCAACTGAACCGAGAGTACAATGAGCGATAAAAAGGCACAATCAGAAAGCGGTTCAGCTCGTGATCCAGAAGTCGTTGAAAAAGCTAAGGCTTACCTGCAGCGAGAGATCGAGACGGGGTTGGATGCTGCTCCCGTAGGCACGGCGCCGGCGGTACCGGTCATAAATGATGCCCCGATCGTCGACCTCGGCGCCGACCGGGTACCGGCCGAGTCCGCTCCGCCGGGCGAACGACCCCAGATACGCGAGCTTCCTGACCAGCTGGTAGAACCAGCGATCAAAGCAGCCACAAGCCTGCCGGAACTCAGAGAGGTTCTCGGCGATTGCCGTCGTTGCAAACTCTGCGACGGTCGCACCAACATTGTTTTCGGCACGGGCAACCCCCAGGCCGAACTCATGTTCGTCGGCGAGGCGCCCGGCGCCAACGAGGACGAACAAGGCATTCCGTTTATCGGCCAGGCCGGCAACCTGCTCACCAATATCATCACCAATGGTATGGGGCTCGCCCGCGACGACGTCTATATCGCCAATATCATCAAGTGCCGCCCTCCGGGTAACCGCGATCCCGAGCCCGATGAGATCGTAGCCTGCGAGCCTTTCCTACATCGGCAGATCGGCATTATTCGACCGCGGGTCATCGTCACGCTGGGCAAGTTCGCCACGCAGGCCCTGCTGCGCGAGCGGACTCCTATCTCCAAGCTGCGCGGCTCCTGGCTGGACTACCAGGGCGTTCCCGTCATGCCGACCTTCCACCCGGCCTACCTCTTGCATAACCCCTCGGCCAAGGGGATCGTATGGTCGGATATTCAGCTGGTCATGGAGCGCCTCGGCCTCCAGAAACCGGCATCGAAGGGATGATAGCAAGAACGACTCGCCGGCCACTGACTTTCTTGGCGCTGACCATCGCCTGCGCGCTTCTCGTGTCCAACGCGACAGCGACAGCCGGGCGCAGCGTACACAGAATTGTCATCGACGGTCCAATTAGCCCAGCGACCGACGACTTCATTTCGTCGGCGATCGAAACGGCTATGGAGTCCAACGCGGCGGCGCTTGTCGTCCAACTCGATACGCCCGGCGGGCTGCTGCAGTCCACGCAGACCATCGTCCAGGACATCCTGAGCGCCCCGCTTCCTGTCATCGTGTACGTCGCACCCGGCGGAGCCAGCGCAACTTCGGCCGGAGTGTTCATTACTCTGGCTGGCCATGTCGCAGCAATGGCTCCCGGCACCACGATCGGCGCTGCCCACCCGGTAGCCGGCGGCGGAGCGGATATAGAGGGCGACATGGGCAAGAAGGTCGAGAACTTCGCCGTGTCGTTCATCGAGTCGATTGCCGAGCAACGCGGGCGCAACGTTGAGTGGGCCGAAGCCGCGGTACGCGAGAGCGTTTCGATCACCGAAACTGAGGCTGTCGAGCAAAAGGTTGTCGACATGGTTGCGGCCGATCTCGACGAACTCATCGAACTGATCGACGGCCGAACGGTGAGTGTGGCCGGGGAAGACACCGTGCTGGATCTCTCCTCGGCACGCACGGCCGCCGGCGGCGTGATTGTCGTCGATCAAGAGATGACGCTTCGGCAGAAGGTGCTCAGCGTTATCACCGACCCGAACATCGCCTACCTCCTGATGATGGCCGGCATGCTCGGTCTCTACATGGAGTTTTCCAATCCCGGAACGATCTTTCCCGGCGTCGCCGGCGCGATCTGCCTGCTCCTAGCGCTTCAGGCCAGCCAAGTATTGCCGATCAACCTGACGGGGCTCATGTTGCTCATCCTAGGCATGGCATTCTTGATCGCCGAGCTCTTCCTCCCGAGTTTCGGGGTGCTCGGCTTCGGTGGTTTGCTCGCACTGACACTGGGGTCTTTGTTTCTTTACACGCCCGAGTCGCAACTTATCGTCGACCGCTCGCTCATTGCGGGTTCTGTCATCTTGTTCGGCTGCGTACTGCTGCTGCTACTGATGTTCGTCGTGCGAGACCGCCGTCGGGCCGCTGCTACAGGTGCGGAGGGGCTCGTCGGTGAGGTCGGTATCGCTGTCGGTGTAATCGACGGGCGAGGCCGGGTGCGTGTACATGGCGAATACTGGAACGCCCGTTCAGACCAACAGATTGCCGACGACGCTCGGGTGCGTGTCGAATCGGTAGACGGGCTCACGATAACGGTCACTCAAGAAGAGGAGTAGTCAGATGTTTGGAATCTATATTCTAGCGGGTGTTGCCGCAGCGCTATTTAGCGGGATCAAGATCATGCGCGAATACGAACGTGGGGTCATCCTGAGGCTCGGCCGCATCGTTACGCACCGCGGCCCGGGTATTATCTACGTCATACCAGGCCTCGAAAGGATGACCCGCATCGACATGCGTACGATCACGATGGACGTACCGTCACAGGACGTCATCACGCTCGACAACGTCTCCGTCAAGGTCAACGCGGTGCTTTACTTCCGTGTCGTCATCCCGAACAAGGCGCTCATTGAAGTCGAGAATTATCTATACGCCACGTCACAGCTGGCGCAGACGACGCTACGCAGTGTCTGCGGTCAGCATGAACTCGATGACCTCCTCTCAAAACGCGAGCACATAAACCACAAGGTGCAGGAAATTCTCGATGAACAGACCGATCCTTGGGGTATCAAGGTGGTTTCCGTAGAGGTAAAACACATCGACCTGCCCCACGAGATGCAGCGTGCGATGGCGAAGCAGGCGGAAGCGGAGCGCGAGCGCCGTGCAAAAATTATCGCCGCAGAGGGCGAATTCCAGGCTTCTCAGCGCTTGACCGAAGCTGCCGAAAAAATGTCGCAGCACCCCATCTCCATTCAACTACGCTTCCTACAAACACTTGCTGAAATTGCGAGCGACCGCAGCTCCACCGTAGTCCTTCCGATCCCGCTCGATCTCATTACGCCGTTCCTAGACCTTACGCGTGCGAAGGTAGATGAGGGCGAGTCCGCGGACGGATGACGCAGCCTCGCCCGGGCGCCGATCCGAATTCGGTATGGAAGGGCGAGATCGACTACGAACTGCCACGTGAGTTGATCGCGCAGCATCCGGTGGCGGTGCGCGACCACTCACGCCTGATGGTGCTCGACCGCAAGGCGGCCACGATCGAGCACCACAGGTTCAGCGACATCGGGGCGCTCATCGCCACGAGCGACGTCCTCGTTGCCAACGATTCGCGGGTCATTCCCGCGAGGTTGTTCGCGAAGAAGTCCACCGGCGGTAGCGTCGAGTTTCTGGTTCTCGACGCCGCCACATCAGGCCCCGTAACCGCGCTGGCTCGATCCTCAAAACGGCTCGTCATCGATCAACAACTGGAGCTGGCCAGCGGCGGGCACGTTCGCATCGCGGAGCTGGTCACCGGCGGTCGCGTAAAACTCGATTTCGGCAGCGTATCGGCGCTCGAAGTACTGCAGGCGCAGGGAGAGATCCCGCTGCCGCCTTACATCGAGCGGCCCGACGGCCCAACGCCGGACGATCTGGCACGCTACCAAACCGTATACTGCCGATCCCCGGGCTCGGTAGCCGCGCCGACGGCCGGGCTGCACTTCACGCCCGATCTTCTGGCGAATCTCGCCGATGCGGGAGTCGCTTTCGAGCGCGTGACGCTGCATGTGGGCCCGGGAACCTTCTCACCGGTTCGCGGGGCGCTCGACGCCCATCGTATGGATCCCGAATACTGCATCGTGGACGAAGAAACCGTCTCTCGCATAGAGGACCGACGTGCCCGAGGTGGGCGGGTAGTGGCGGTCGGGACCACCAGCGTACGCACTCTAGAGTCGGCGGCCGCCGCTGGTCGCCTCGCGCCGTACGCGGGCCCGACCGATCTCTTCATCCGGCCGGGCCATCGGTTCAACGCCGTAGATGCGCTGATCACGAACTTCCATCTGCCCGGCTCGACGTTGCTCTGCCTGGTCATGGCGTTGGCCGGAGAGGAACTCATACGGCGAGCCTACGCGCGAGCGATCGCGGAAAAGTACCGCTTCTATAGCTACGGCGACGCGATGCTGATTGTCTAAGGCGCTTGATTAGCCTCGAAATAACCGCTCGAACGGAGCACGGCGGCCGCACGGGCCTACTACGGACCCCCCATGGAGAGATCCGCACCCCCGCATTCATGCCCGTTGGAACCTACGGCACCGTGCGGGGGCTTACGTCCGACCAGATCGAGGGCTGCCACGCCGAGATCGTACTGGCAAACGCCTACCACCTGGCGTTGCGGCCGGGCGCCGAAACCATTAGTAAACTCGGGGGACTACATCGATTCATGGGGTGGCAGCGGCCTATTTTGACCGACAGCGGCGGCTACCAACTCTTCAGTTTGTCGGACCAAGTGCGTATAGACGAGAACGGAGCGGTTTTCCGTTCTCACTACGACGGCTCACCTTTCGAGCTGACCCCGGAACGCGCGGCGGAGATTCAGAGGCTTCTTGGAGTGGATATCGGGATGGTGTTCGACGCGCTCACGGGCAAGCCCGGTGATCGAGAAGAAGCGGCACAAGCGGCTGCACGCACCGTACGATGGGCCAAACGAACCGCCCAACATGTACCCGTCTCGGATAAGACCTCTATGTTTGCGATCATGCAGGGTGGACTCTTCGAGGATCTGCGCACCGAGAACGCCGAGGCACTCATCGAACTCGATTATCCGGGCTATGCCGTTGGCGGACTCTCTGTTGGAGAAGATCCGGAGAGAACCATGGAGACCGCCGAGTCTTGCGTACGACTACTGCCCACAGACAGGCCCCGCTACATGATGGGCATGGGCACCCCCGAGGACCTGATCCGGTTGGCCGGTTGGGGCTATGACATGTTCGACTGCGTCATCCCCACCCGAAACGCACGCAACGGCGCGCTGTTCACGCGAACCGGGCGCATCTCGATCCGCAACGCACGGCACGCCGAAGACGCCCATCCTATCGATGAACGCTGCACATGCTTCACCTGTGAGACGCATTCACGCGGCTACCTGCACCATCTGACGAAGCGCGGCGAGATGCTCGCCGCCACACTGGGAACCATCCACAACGTAACTTTCTACCAAAACCTCATGAGCGAGATCCGCGCCGCACTGGCCGAGAATCGCTTCGAACAAATGAGCAGCGAATTCCTCTCGGAATTCCACTCTCAGACCGAGGAATAGTCACAATGACAATGAGCACTCTCGTCTTGGCGCAAGCGGGCCCTCCCGGCGGCCTACAACAATTTTTACCGCTGGTTCTCATACTCGCGGTGTTCTACTTCCTCCTGATCCGTCCGCAGCAAAAGCGCGCGAAAGAGCATAGAGAGTTAGTCGCAAACCTGAAGAAGAACGACAAAGTCGTGACAGCATCGGGGATGTTCGGGCGTATCATGGAGATCGCGGACACCGACATCACGCTGGAGATCGCTCAGAACGTCGTGGTCAAATTCGAACGCGACCAGGTCAGCCACATCCAGGGCGAGAAGAAGGAGAGCGGAAGTTGAACAGCAACCTGGCATGGCGCCTCGGAACGGTCCTAACCGTCGTCATCATGTGCGGCTTGTTCCTGGTACCGAATTTCGACGACGAGTTGCCCGAATGGTGGGGCAGCATATTGCCGACCGAGCCGATCAATCTAGGTCTGGACCTGCAGGGCGGCATCCACATGGTGCTCGAGGTCGACACCAACAAGGCCGTAGAGAATTCCACTGATGTGCTGGCCGAACAGCTCAGGCGCGACCTTCGCGAAGAAGAGATTGCCACCCGCGCGTGGACCCGAGAAGGGCGGGGCGACATATCTTTCGAGCTGGTCAGTCAGTCGCGCGCCGATGAGCTCGAGAAATACATTACCGACTATCTACCGGAGCTCGAGCAAGTTTCAAAAGATGGGCGCGACTATCGCTACACGGTTGTCGAGCTGCATCGCGAGAACATCCGCCAATTCGCGATCGACCAGGCACTCGAAACAATTCGAAATCGCGTCGACGAATTCGGCGTTGCCGAACCGACCATCCAGCGTACCGGAAACAACGGGATTCTCGTTCAACTGCCGGGTATTCAGGACCCGGAGCGCGCCAAGAGGCTCATAGGCAAGACCGCACAGCTCGAGCTGCGCCTCATTGCGCCCAGTGACTCATCGCCCGGCGCCGTAACTCTTCCCGGCGAAAACACCGATCCAACCACCGGGCTTAGCGCTGAAATCAGCTACTCGGTCGAATCAACCGTTCTGCTAACCGGTGAAGTCATTACCGATGCTCGTCACCGCCCAGGGCAGTTCGGCGATTCGCCGTACGTCGAGTTCGTGCTCGACAGCCGAGGGGCGCGTATCTTCGAACGCGTAACCGCCGAAGCGGTCGGACGCCAGCTGGCCATCGTGCTCGACGGACGCGTGCAGAGTGCACCCGTGATCCGCGAGCGCATCGGCGGTGGTCGCGTTGTAATCGAAGGGGGCTTCACTCTTGATGAAGCGCGCGACCTGGCGATCGTACTGCGCGCCGGTGCGCTTCCGGCGCCGGTCACGATCGCAGAAGAACGCACCGTGGGGCCGTCCCTCGGTCAGGATTCGATCGACGCCGGCTTGCGCTCGTTCTCCTATGGCGGTGTCCTCGTGATCATCTTCATGATGTTCTACTACCGTGTTGCCGGTGTAGTCGCCGACCTGGGCCTGATAATTAACGTACTCGTGCTGATGGGCATCCTGTCGGCCTTCCAGGCGACTCTTACGCTGCCCGGTATCGCCGGGATCGTGCTGACTCTCGGCATGGCGGTGGATGCCAACGTGCTGATCAACGAGCGAATCAGAGAGGAACTACGCGGTGGACAAACAGCACGTCCGGCGATCGAAAGCGGCTATAACCGCGCACTACCTGCCATATTGGACTCCAACCTAACTACGTTTTTGGCAGGCTTGGTGCTGTTTCAATTCGGATCGGGACCAATCAAAGGCTTCGCGCTGACCCTCTGCATCGGTATCGGAAGCACAATTTTTAGCGCCGTGTTCGCGAGTAGGGTGATGCACGATCTGCTGCTCAGCCGATCACGCAGCCAGACTTTGAGTATTTGAGGGTATCGACGTGTTTCAGATCGTAAAACCCGGCATCAATATTGACTTCATCCGACTCCGCAAGATCGCATTCGTGTTCTCGGCGGCGCTCATCCTCGGTGGGATCGCTTCACTGCTCATCCGCGGCGGCCCGAACTACGGCATCGACTTTACCGGCGGGCTCATGCTCCATATCGGCGTCGACTCCGACGTCCAGACCAGTGACATTCGCGAAGCGATCGCCGACCTCGACGTGGGCGACATTGCGGTACAACAATTCGAGGCGCAGGACGGAGAGTTTTTGCTACGCGTTCCGACCGTCGACGTAAACGTCGGGGGCGGCACCCCCGCGCTAATCAAAGACCGATTGCGTGAGCGATTCGCGGATCGGGGATTCGACGAGTTGCGCACCGAAATTGTCGGTCCTCGCGTCGGCAAAGAATTGCGACGCCGCGGCATCCTGTCCGTGCTCTTCGCGACGCTTGCTATGGGGCTCTATATCGCCGTGCGTTTTGAACTGCGCTTCGGCATCGGTGCCGGCTTGGCACTACTACACGACGTCCTCATAACCATCGGCGCACTATCGCTGTTTAACGTCGAGGTGAACCTGTCGGTGGTCGCGGCACTGCTCACCGTGGTGGGCTACTCCGTCAATGATACGGTTGTCGTGTCCGACCGCATTCGCGAGAACATGCTGCGCAACCAGGGGGCGAAGTTGGCAGCGCTCATCAACTCGAGCATTAACGAAACGCTCTCACGCACGCTGCTTACCACTGGAACATCGCTTCTGGTGTTGTTCGTATTGTTCGCGTTCGGTGGCGGAGTGATCCATAGCTTCGCATTCACGTTGATAGTCGGGCTCTCTGCCGGAACGTATTCCTCAATATTCATAGCGAGCCCTGTTGTAGAAATGTGGGGCGAGAGGCAAGCGGCTAACTGAGCGCTCGGACGGGTTCGTTGACTTACTGGGGTTAGTCGTAATAATCGTGGCCGCTCGATACGCTGTTGTGCGCCGCATGTTTACCGAGCCCAAGCACAGCCGTACAGAACCGAACGCATCCACATGAGAGACCCTCAAGTACAAAAGAACGAGCTCCCGCATCGGAGCCGCATTTACTCGGATCTTTCAGGAATTTACGATCACGTGTTCACGCACGTCTTCAGCCGTCGCATAGAGCGAGTCGTTCACGGGCTGAAGATACCGCCAGGTGCCCGCGTACTAGAAGTCGGTATCGGGACCGGGCTGTCGCTGGATGCGTATCCAGCACACGCCCAGGTCACCGGCATCGACCTTTCCCAAGAAATGCTCGATCGCGCGAACTCCAAGCGTGATCAGAATCGACACAAACATATCAAGCTGCGCCAGATGGACGCTCTCGATATGGATTTCCCATCCAATTATTTCGACTTCGTGACGGCCTTCCACGTCGTAACGGTCGTACCGCAGCCGGCGAAGCTGATCGAAGAGATCACGCGCGTCTGCAAACGGGACGCTCAGGTCGTCATCATCAACCACTTCAGCAGTCCACGACCTGCCATTCGCAAGGTCGTGAACCTGGTGGACCCGCTGACGCGCAAGCTGGGCTGGAGTACGCGACTGAGCCTGGACGAGTGCATCAACGGCACCCCGCTCAGCCTTGAGAATCGCTACAAAACATCCCCATGGTCGCTCTTCACCGTCGTGGAAGCGCGCAAGGAATCTCGAGCGCTCCCTGTACAGGCTGAAGTCTCAGCCATCTAGTGAACGTTATCAGGGTCGGTGTCTGCGGGAATGATCCCTATAGTTATCAGGCGTGATTCGTCGCGTCTGCTGCGACTGCGCAGCCAGCGGCGATACACACTCATCGTGTGCTCGCTCGACCGAAAGAGTTCGCGATCGGCGATCCAAGCGAGCGCAGCAGCAAAATCCTCAAACCTCTCGCCGAGTTCCTGGAAGGTCTCGGTGAAGCCGCCGGCTCCACTAAAGCGTGGGTCGTCGAACTCGCCGAGGTGCAGATAAGCGGAACTGCCGATTGAGAAAAAATAGTCGGTGGCCGGCAAGGCTTCCTCGACGTAGTCAATGAACAGCCCCGTAAGAACAAGGCTCGTGTCCGCAAGACCCTTGAGCTGCGAGAAGCGTTGCTCGGGCGGCAGTTGCTGGGCGCTGAGCAGATCGGGGCCCAGAGAGCGTGACAGGAGAGCGGGAGAGGCTTCTGCTAGGCCG
>Ga0315338_1002142_pt1 | contig 20742 bp, 18 predicted proteins | sample ASW8metaG_FD_204518 | JGI IMG/M metagenome (GOLD analysis project Ga0315338, IMG submission 204518) | Ammonia-oxidizing marine archaeal communities from Monterey Bay, California, United States - ASW #8 | ecosystem: Environmental > Aquatic > Marine > Coastal | place: USA: California | collected... | reverse complement strand
TTTTGATTCTCCTTAATCATGGAATAAACGAGGGCCTTGCAGAACGGCGCGCACATCGCAAGTGCCGCACTATATCACTAGCTGTGAGCGTACTGCATGCTAGTCTATAAGTGAATTCGGTCGGAGTAGGTTATATGGGTGCGGATCCTTGGGGGGCGGACGAATGAAAAAAAACACAATATGCCAATTGATCTGTTCGCCGCTAAAAACGTGCTTCATGATTTTAGCGTTGTCCGGATTGCCGCTGATGACGGGTGTTGCAACTGCGCAAAGCTTTCAACTGATCGAAGCAACTATCACCGACGTGCACGCAGCATTACGTTCGGGTGAGACAACCTGCCGCGCGCTTGTTCAGTCTTATCTAGATCGGATTGAGGCCTATGACCAGCAAGGGCCAATGCTAAACGCCATTGCGCATATCAATGTCCAAGCACTTGAGGAAGCAGATCTTCTTGATGCTACGTTCAACATGACGGGGCTCGTCGGGCCATTACACTGCATCCCAGTCTTGCTTAAAGACCAAGTTGAAACCCGTGAAATGCCGACCACATATGGTTCAGCGGTCTTCGCTGGATTTGTAACTGGACGTGATGCCACCATCGTGACGCGGATAAAGGAAGCGGGTGCAATTATTCTCGCAAAAACAAACATGGGTGAGTTCGCCTCGCGTTATGTTGGATCAGGCTATGGCATCACACGCAATGCCTATGACCCAACGCGTAACCCAAGCGGCTCATCAGGCGGCACGGGCGCGGGTATCGCAGCAAATTTCGCAATGGTTGGAATAGGTGAGGACACTGGTGGCTCGATTCGTGGGCCCGCTGCCGTCGCTTCTCTAGTAGGCTTGCGTCCGAGCGTGCCCTTAGTGAGCCGGTTTGGGATGATGCCTGCGACGCCTTCTGTCGATACGCTTGGGCCCATGACCCGCACTGTAGAAGATACCGCGATCCTTTTGGATGTGATAGCAGGCTATGATCCCAATGATCCGGTAACGGCCTATGCAGTCAGGCAGATTCCTGAAAGCTACCAGAATTTTCTCGATGAAGATGGCTTAGCAGGCGCGCGCATCGGTATTATCCGTCAGCCAATGGGCCCCAGAACTGATCCGCAATCCGACGACTATAGAAAAGTATGGGCGGTGATGGAGCGGGCAATAGATGACATCGCGTCGCTCGGCGCCGAAATTATCGATCCGGCTGAGATCTCTGGTCTCGCATTAGTCGATGCTACCTATGGAGGGAATGTTTTTGAGGCCGAGCAGGCGATCAACAATTATTTGGCAGGTCTAGCCCATGCGCCGGTCTCCAGCCTTGAGGAAATAATACTTACCGGAAAAGTCACGCCGTGGCGCGCAGTGCGCTTCACAAATCTTCTGGGTCGTACGCCTTTAGAGCCTGCGCGCCTGGAGGTTCAACAGGCTGCTGAACAGATACGTCTAAATGTGCTTAATGTAATGTCTGAAGCTAACCTCGACGCGCTTGTCTATGCGACCTATGATCATCAACCAGCAAAAATTGCCGATGATGTTCTCACCAACGCCAACACCGATGACGCCTATAATCTAGGTAACAACCGCCGTTTTGCCCCGCTACTGCGCTTTCCTGCGGTCAGCGTCCCGGCAGGTTTTACCGAAGACAATCTGCCTGTGGGTCTAGAGCTGATGGGCCGGGAGTTCAGCGAGGGAATGCTTCTTCGTTTTGCCTATGCTTATGAGCAGGCAACCCACCGCAGGCTACCGCCGGCAACTACGCCGCCACTAACAGGGGCTCACTAAGCGGTGAACAATTGAAAGCCTCGCTTTGTTGGGCGGAAGAGAGCTAGCTATAAAGCCTTGTTTTGGGCTTCGGTGTTGGCGCCATTGCCTAGCGCAATGTGCAAGAATTTAAAGCTTCTTTTATAGGAAAGGTCGGTAGCCGCTCGGCGGGCAGGGGGGACATCTTCGTCCGGCGCGATTTGCGCAAAACTATGTTCCATCTTTTTATACCAATAGATCTCGTAGGTTTTCTTGAGTTCGTCGAGCGTGTTAGTGAAGGCATCTACTTCGTTCTTAGGCGTAGAATGATCATGAGTGCCGTAATGGCATTGGAGTTTACATTTAATACCGACTAATTCGCGCGGATCTGGAAACAGGCTTTGGTGATACACCACGCAGGCCTGAAAGGCCTCGCTGCGGGCCGCCGCCAGCAATGCCAGCCCCCCACCGAGGCAAAAGCCCATGATCCCGATCTTACCTGTCGTACCAACCCAACGCAGGCTACGCAAAAAATTAGCAGCGCCGGCAAGCTGGTCAACCGTTGCAGAAACATCGAGCGAATTTTTTGCCTTGAGTGCTTCAGCACGGCCCTTTGGCTTCTGCCCGGACATATAGTCTGGTGATAGCGCTACAAATCCTGCGCGCGCGTAATAGCGCGTAATCTCGCGCTGTCGGTGACTGAGTCCATGCATGCCGGACAAAAGCACCATGCCCGGGCGCGGCTTGCCGTCCGCCGGGCGGGCAATAAACGCATCGGTGTACACACCATTTGTCTCGTAGCCGGCATGCAGTGAAAGAATTAGCTCGTTGTCATTATTGGTTATACTCATAGCCTATACACTGATCTCATCTAAAAACGCGCTGCAAGATTGCAGAAGCGCTGACCTGAGGTCAAAGACGGTAAAACCATCCAATACAAAACTACTCATTGGGACAAGTCTGGGCGATCTTTTCACTGTAAATCCATTAGGCTTTGGTGCTTGATAGCGGCTGGTCTAAATGCTCATATTTATTTTTTTAGAAGCAAGGACGAGGAGAAGATCGTCATGCAGAAGGATGGCCCGGCCGGGATCACGCGGCGTCGCTTAGTGCAAAGTGCGGTAGCTGGCACTTTTGCTGGAAGTTTGGCCCATTCGGGCTTAGCGTCTGCGCAGGGATCGCTCCCGCCGCAGCGCGCGAAGGGACCACTCGTCTGGCTCGATATGGACCAGGAAGAGCTCGACGCCTCCTATGACAATGATGGCTTTGTAACCAATCATGATGCTGTCAATGAGCGCCGCACTGCCAATAACGCCATCGCATTGGAGCGCATTGGGCCGCCGGAAATACATTCATATGGCCCAGCAGAAATTGAGAAGATAGAAATATATCGTACCAAGCAGCCTAATGCGCCGGTCAATATTTTTCTCCATGGTGGTGGTTGGCGGGGCGGTCGCGCCGCACAAGTTGCCTATATGGCGGAATGTTTTATCCATGCCGGCGCGCATTTCGCGCCGGTTGATTTCTCCTCTGTGCTTCAGACAAACGGCAGCCTGTTTCCGCTTGTCGACCAGGTACGCCGTGCGACCGCTTGGGTCTATCGCAATGCGCAAAATTTTGGCGCTGATCCGGAAAAAATTTATCTTACCGGCCATTCTGCGGGCGGGCATCTCGGTGGCTGCGTTGTCACGAGCGAATGGGAAGATCCGGATCTACCGCGAGATATCCTAAAAGGCGCACTATTGGGAAGTGGTATGTACGATCTGCGGCCGGTCCGCCTATCTAGCCGGTCCAGTTACGTTGCTTTTACGGACGAAATGGAAGAGGCGCTAAGTCCACAGCGTCACATTGATAAGTTACATACGCCTTTGTATCTGACCTATGGGTTATTGGAGACGCCGGAGTTTCAGCGTCAATCACGTGACTTCTACGCGGCGGTGCGTGCAGTGGACAAACCTGCCAAGATCTATGCGGGAACCGCGTACAATCATTATGAAACCCAGGAAACGCTTGGTAGCCCCTACGGTTTCATGGGCCGTGTGGCGCTGGAGATGATGAATCTGTAAGATTTTTTGCTGAGATTTTTGGCCACTAGATTGGATAACGGGAACAAAAATTTCGCTTTGAGAAAAATTCTTTAAGGGGAGGGCGCTATGTCGCGCAATGTTTTTGCCGATACTCTAACTGGGTCACTCATCGTATTACTTGCACTTACGGCCGCACCAATTTTCTCGATATCTCATGCACAGGCGGCTGATACCAAAGCGATGCCGATCTTCGAGGTCGATGCGGCATGGCCACATATGCCGGCGGACATGAATTTTGGCGATGTCTCCAGTATTGCGCTTGATGACATGGACATTGCCTTTGTGCTTACCCGCCCGCGGACGCTTGAGCCGGAGGATGCCGAACAAGCTGCACCACCAGTGACGATTTTCGACCCAGAGGGAAATTATTTGGGCGGCTGGGGCGGCGACGCAGCGGGCTATGAATGGCCACAGCGCGAGCATGGCATATTGGTCGATGCCAAAGGCTTTGTTTGGCTTGGTGGAAATTCTTGCCCGACCAATGGACTTCCCCGTCTGTTGCCAGTAGCCGACGACCAGCTATTAAAATTCGATAGGCAAGGAAATTTTATCCTGCAGATCGGACATAGTAATCAAAGCAAAGGTAATGCTGATACTGAAAATCTGCACCGTCCGGCAGATGCACAATATTTCGAAGCGACAAATGAGCTGATCGTTGCCGATGGTTATGGCAATCATCGGGTTATCGTGTTCGATGCTGATAGCGGCGCGTTTAAGCGTATGTGGGGCGCCTATGGCAATGCACCGGTTGATGATGATTCCTGTGCGGTGATCCGCTATGAGGAATTTTCAGAGCCTGGCCGGCAGCAGTTTTCAATCGCCCATGCCATCCGAGTTTCTGATGACGGCTTAGTCTATGTGGCAGACAGAGAAAATCGTCGTGTCCAAATGTTTGACACTGAAGGCAATTTCATCAATCAATTGACACGGGCAGATGCGAATTTCGCGCGCAATCTTGCCTTGTCGCCCGATCAGCAATTGCTTTACGTCGGCTATGGTGATGGAATCGCGGTAGTTGATGCCGAGACGCTGGACTATATGGGCATAATCCAGCCACCCGGCATTGTGAGCTCGGGTCATCACATTCAGACTGATTCCAAAGGCAATCTCTATATCGCAGCGACGCCTCTGGGCATGCAGCGACTATTGTTCAAAGGGGTTACGGATTAGAGATTAGATTTATCTGCGTCAGTCGGTTGAATGTGGGCGCAATCCTGGAGTTCTTTTATGTCCAACTATCGCTCGCGCCTTATGTTGTTCATCTTATGCCTCGCCATACCTATTTTGCAGGGCGCCGCACCCGAGCTGGGCGAAGTGGTAGGCGACAATGTCTATACCAATTGTGAATATCGCCTCGCAGCTATTTTTCCTGGCGAACCAATGATTAGGGATTTTACCTACCAGGACGGCGAACGCACCGCGCCAGCGAGGCAATTTTATCTCATGCACAATGGCAGCTACCTCAGCATTACTGTCGCGCATTTTGCAGATGGTCCCGAAGAGGATCAGTCACTTATCGATAGCGCGGCGCAGGCTTTGCATGCACGGGGCAAGCTGCGTTTTGAGGAGAGCGTGTTTTACGACACGCCGCGCATTCCAGGGCGTCAATACAGCATCGTGCTTGCTGATGGACGATTTCTTCGCGGCAGCGTATACACGGCTCGTAACCGCCTCTACATCACCGAAGCTATCTCCGACCCTGCTGATGCCGAAGCCTTCAAATTCGAGCAATCCGTTTCGATGATCGACGAAAATGGCACCGACCTTGACGGCAACCCGATACTGGATACCCCTACGATCGGCCCTAGCGGCGGGCTTCCTTCGCGCCAATATGATTGTGGGAGCTAACGTCATTCAAGACAGCGGCCTTAAACTGTGCAGCACCTGTCTCGTTTAGTGCTCTCAGGCTTCGTTTGCGCCCAATATTTTGTTCACAATTTCATACAGATTAGCCGAGATCACTTTGCTCGCACCTTTTGGGCTAACTATGATGTCTTCAAGCTCTCCCCTCATGAGGCCTTGGCGCTTTGCGTCATATTTTCGCCAGTTCTCGAAAGAAGTCGCCATACGCGCTGCTGTTTGCGGGTTGATTGCGTCTAGCTTTCGAATATTTTCGGCGACAAGGCGGTATCCTGATCCAGATTTGTCATGAAACCGAAGTGGATTGCCAGCAGCAAAGGAACCAATCAAAGCGCGCACTCGGTTAGGATTTTTAATAGAAAATATCGAATGATCCATAAGATCGCGCACGCGCTCCACGGTGTCGGGTCGTGGCGACATGGCCTGAACGCCCATCCATTTATCTAAGACAAGTGCATCATTCTGAAAGCGATGGTAAAAATTCTCCAGGGCGCTCCTTTCCAATGCCCCTCCGGTGCGGGTAAGCGCGCCAAGGCCTGCCATCATGTCAGTCATATTAGTGGCGTTGCTATAATGCTCAAAGGCAAGCTCTCCGGCTTTGGCATCGTCCTGTGCGGTCAAATAGCGAAAAGCCGCATTTCTTAAAGCGCGTTTGCCTGCGGCATTAGCGCCGGGGCTGAAAGCGCCAGCTGAGCTATTTGCCAAATAGAGCCTTTCAATTTCTGGGCCATGTGCCGAGGCAACGGTTCGAATAAGCTCGTAGCGCGCTGTATGAATGGCCTCCGGGTCAATCGTATCCATGGCCAGTGCCAGCTCGTTTTCGCTGGGCGGCATGAGAATTTGCGCGTTGAATCCTGGATCGTCGGATGACCCGCCTTCCGTCCTTGTGTCTTCGATCGCGCGCGCGATTACACCGCCAAAAGATTCGAGATAAAGTGCGTCTACCTTAGCCGCGATACCTGCTTGAATGTCTTGGATCATTTCTAGCGCTATTTCGAAGAACAGCTTTTGCCCTGCCTCCCAGCGGTTAAACGAGTTGGTGTCGTGACGCATAAGAAAAGCGCGTTCTACGCGCCCATTACCATCGTGAAAACGCGCAGGCGCAGAAAAATTACGGCCCAGTGAGAGTACTGGGTCCTCTTCAATGCCTTTAAATACGAATTCTTGCATCTTAGTCGTCAGTTCTAGCGTCCGATCATCAGACCCGCGTGTGTTCTCTCCCTGTAACGTCAGGGGGAGTGGTTTCATAGTTTTCTGTCCGATAAGACCGAGCGTGATCGGAATGTGCATTGGCACTTTTTTTGATTGGCCCGGAGAGGCATTTAGATTTTGTGAAAGCCTCAAGCAATAAGTTGATGTCGAAGCATTATACTCACCGATGGCACTAATTTCAGGGGTCCCAGCTTGGCAGTACCAAAGCCGAAATTGTTTTAGATCCCGTGCCGAAACGTCTTCGAAGCAGCGCAAAAAATCTTCCACCGTCGCAGCGTGCCCATCATGGCGTTTGAAATAGAGATCCATTCCTTTGCGAAAGTTTTCGTTTCCGACAATGGACTCTAACATTGAAATAACTTCGGCACCCTTTTCGTAAACCGTTGCTGTGTAGAAATTATCGATAGCAATGTAGGATTGCGGCTGTACTGGATGTGCAAGCGGGCCAGAATCCTCGCCAAATTGTCTGAGACGAAGATCTCTGACATCCGATATGCGCCGCACGGAATGAGAGCGCATGTCGCCGGCAAATCTCGACTCGCGAAAGACAGTCAAACCCTCTTTGAGAGAGAGTTGAAACCAGTCCCGGCAGGTAATTCTGTTTCCGGTCCAATTGTGGAAATATTCGTGGCCAACCACGCATTCAATGCGGGCGTAATCGTCGTCGGTAGCTGTTTCGGGGCTTGCCAATAACAATTTGTCGTTGAAAATATTGAGGCCTTTGTTCTCCATTGCTCCAAAATTGAACGCAGAAACTGCAACAACCATGAAGATGTCGAGATCATATTCGCGGCTGTAAACTTCCTCGTCCCACTGCATCGAGCGCTTAAGCGAGTCCAGCGCGTATTCGGCGCGTGCCTCGTTTCCGTGCTCAACATAAATGCGCAAGTCAATATTTTTTCCAGATGCAGTGACATGCGTACCGTTGATAGAACCGAGATCGCCTGCCACAAGGGCAAAGAGATAGCTTGGTTTTGGGAACGGATCTTGCCAGCGTGCAAAATGGCGCCCATCGCTGAGTATTCCTGACTCGATCAAATTTCCGTTTGACAATAAGACTGGATGGGCATCTTGGGTTGCCTCGATTCGGGTTTCAAATTTTGCGAGATTATCTGGGCGGTCGAGATAATAGGTGATGGCACGAAAGCCCTCAGGCTCACATTGCGTGCAATACATGCCCTTGGCCATGTAGAGACCCTCGAGAGCCGTGTTTTTGGCAGGTGCGATCTCCGTCGTGATTTCGAGTGTGAACGCATCAGGAGGAGCCAGGATTGTGAGCTGATTTTCATCGTGAACATAAGCTGATGTCTCCAGCGTCTCCCCGTCTATTTTCAGGGAGAGAAGCTTTAGAGTTTTGCCGTCTAAAGTCAGCGGCACAACGTCCGCCTCCACTCTCGTAGTGGCCCGGATTACTCTCATTGTTGCGCTGACGAGGGTTGCTCCTGGGTCCAGGATAAAGTCCAAAGCGATCTCGGGAATGCGATAATCAGGAGGCTGATAATCTTTGAGGTATATGGCGCGTGGCTCTGTTGTTTTCATTACTTATGGTCCTGGAAAGTAGCGAAGGGTATAGCGCGGGTTTCACGTAATTAAACCCTGAAGAATGCAAGAACGCTGGTTTAAAAGCATTTGTTTTAGCCCAAACATGCGACATTCATTGCAAGCCTTGTTCCCTCGCATTAGACCGTTAGCGAAACATTTGTGGATTCTTTGATGCCAATGACACCAAGAAACCAGGCCGTGCCCGACCCGCCTGCGTTTGAAAGAGACACACGTATCGCGCCAACTGGCTTTCGTGAATATGATGTACGCTGGCTTTATCCGAGCGACATCAATCTTTCAGGCATGCGCGTACTTGGCTTAGGGCTTGGCACCTATCTCCATGAATGCGGAATCGTACCCAAGATTGTCGTTGGTCATGATTATCGCTCCTATTCGGAAACGATTAAGGATGCGCTCTCGTATGGCCTCCTTGCCGCGGGGTGCGAAGTCCATGATATCGGCCTTGCGCTCTCGCCAGTTGCCTATTTCGCGCAATTTGCATTCGACATCCCGGCGGTCGCGATGGTCACGGCAAGCCATAATGAAAATGGCTGGACCGGCGTGAAGATGGGGGCCAGGCGTCCGTTAACTTTTGGTCCTGACGAAATCAACCGGTTGAAAGAGATTGTGCTGGGTGGGGCAGCTATTGAGCGGCCTGGTGGAACTTTCCAGCGTGTCGAGGGCATGCGCGAGAATTATCTTGATGATGTTGTGAAGGGTCATCGCTTATCACGTCCGATTCGCGTGATAGCCGCCTGTGGTAATGGCACAGCGGGAGTGTTTGCCCCCGAAGCGCTACAGCGGATTGGTGCCGATGTTATTCCGATGGATGCCGAATTAGATTGGAGTTTTCCAAAATATAATCCCAATCCGGAAGACATGAAGATGCTGCATGCCATGGGCGAGATGGTTCGTGAAACTGGCGCGGAAGTCGCGCTTGGATTTGATGGCGATGGTGATCGCTGTGGCGTGGTTGATGATCTGGGCAAAGAGATTTTTGCCGACAAAATTGGTGTGCTTATCGCCCGCGACCTGTCACAAAGAATTAATAGCCCAAGTTTTGTCGTCGATGTGAAATCCACTGGCATCTTTCAAACCGACCCGGAGTTATTGGGGCGTGGTGTTACAACCCATTATTGGAAAACTGGACACTCTTATATCAAGCGCCGTACTGCCGAGCTTGGCGCGCTTGCCGGGTTTGAGAAGAGTGGGCATTATTTTTTCAATTCTCCAATTGGACGCGGCTATGATGATTCCCTTGTTGCTGCAATTGCTATTTTGGAGATGCTCGATCGCGCTGGTGAAGAGCGGATCTCGTCTCTGGCGGCCGGTCTACCAAAAACCTGGGGCTCGCCAACCATGGCGCCCTTTTGCCCTGATCTCGAAAAATACCGTGTTGCCGATGAGATTGTGAAAGAATATCAAGGCATCAAAGCACGTGGCGAAAAAATTCTTGGTCTTGATATCTCTGACCTTGTTACGGTGAACGGCGTGCGCATCATTCTGGAAGACGGAACATGGGGCCTGGTGCGCGCCTCTTCTAACAAGCCCTCGCTTGTCGTCGTCTGCGAAAGCCCAGTGTCTATGACGCAAATGCGCGCAATGTTCGCTGATATCGATGCGCGACTGTCCAAGCACAGTGAAGTCGGCGAATATGATCAGAAGATTTAGGCGGTCATGTGCTGCGAATAGTGAGTGTGCCGCGTTCAATGCCTTATGTGACAGGAAATTATGCGGCTTGCGCCGGATCTGAGGCTTTCAAGAAATCAAGCGCATCACGAAGCACGCTTAAACCCGCGCCTTCCATTGTTGCGTTCTCGCTTAGATGTCGCCTAAAGCCACGCGAGCCGGGGATGCCATGAAAAAGACCCAGCATATGTTTAGTCATGGCGTTAAGTGGCACTCCTTCCATCAGACGCTCCGAGACATAATCACAATAAAGTTCTACCGCGTAATCGATTTCACGCCGCTCGCCACTGAAAAAGCGTTCATCAACTTCAGCTAAAATCGCTGGCGATTGATAGGCGGCACGCCCAAGCATGACGCCATCGACATGGCGCAAATGGTGTTCAGCCTCATCGAGCGTGGCGATACCTCCATTGAGCATAATGGAGAGATCCGGATTAGCTTTTTTCAACGCGTAGACCAATGGGTAATTCAAGGGTGGTACATCACGATTTTGTTTCGGCGAGAGCTGCGCCAGTAATGCTTTGCGCGCATGGATCACGAAACGCGTGATCCCAGCATCTATGCAGGCTTGGACCAAAACAGGCAAAGCAATTTCCGGGTCTTGTTCATCGACGCCAATACGGCATTTGACACTAATCGGAATCTTGACCGCGTCACGCATGGCGCTGACGCAATCACCGACAAGACTAGGTTCTTCCATCAGGCAGGCGCCAAAGCGTCCTGATTGTACGCGGTCCGAGGGGCAGCCAACATTGAGATTGATTTCGTCATAACCGAAATCCTCGCCGATGCGGCTTGCCTCTGTGAGCTTTGCCGGATCGGCGCCCCCAAGCTGTAGCGCCACTGGATGTTCGATATCAGAAAAACTAAGGAGGCGTTCTTTGTCTCCACGCAAGATCGCGTCAGCGGTAAGCATCTCAGTGTAAAGCCAGGCATTTACGCACAAGAGCCTGTGGAGCACGCGGCAATGGCGGTCCGTCCATGCCATCATGGGTGCTACGGCGAAAATTGTCTTATCCGTGGCGGGCCGGTTGGTCATAGTCCCGGCGTCATAGCGCAAGTTGAGACTGTCCGCACCGTTTTGCGGTGCAAAAGATCAAAAAAGCGGCGAGGATCGCTCCTCGCCGGAAAATCTTGTAAAGCGAAAGGCTTTAGCTTGGTTCGCGCAAATTAACCGCTTTTTGTCCGCGCGCATCCGGTTCGATATCGAATTCGACCTTCTGGCCTTCCATGAGGCTACGCATGCCGCCTGCTTCCACAGCGGTTGCATGGACGAACACGTCCTTGCCACCATCATCCGGCGCAATAAAACCAAAACCCTTGGTAGTATTAAAAAACTTAACTGTTCCAATCGTCATAACTATTCCCTATTCATCGTCATATTATCCAGACGCAAAACGTCGATCTGGCACGGTGTAGCGCAATCATCATTTTGGGAAGGTGGCTGTCTCGTCCAAGCGCGCTTCAAGCGAGTAAGGAACAACAGTGCGCTTCTTCTGACGAACGCCGTCGCGTGGACAGTGCCATACACGTTTTGTGACAAATTTTCAATGAAGTAGAGCGTGGCCAAGCCGCTGCGGGCGTCAGGTTCCTTGAAAATCCAGCTATTTTGTTATTTTTTTGTCGCCTTGGCCCCGGCGTCCCTGGCAAGATGCAGGGCATTTAGCTTGGCAGTCTTGGTTATGATCTCATTACGGCCTTTTTCCACTCCAAACAGGCTTGTTCGTTGTGTAGCTCCAACTTAGTAGAAGTTTTTGCGCTTTGCGCTTAGCAGCATAATTGAGGCGCGCGTCATTACTTCCCCAATATGCACCATTGATTTTCAATTATTCGCAACCAATTACGCAGCATAGCGGCTCAAATCCTCTTCTTCAGTATCGATTTCAGGAAGCGTTGCGGCACCATAACGCGGCCCCGATACCGTTTTTGGGTTAATCAGCGCATTAAGCCTATCCAAGGTCTCTGTTGTAAGCTTGAAATCCGCGGCCCTGATATTTTCCCGAAGGTGCTCAAGGCTTGTGGTTCCGGGAATGGCAATTATGTGATCGCCTTGGCTCAGCACCCAGGCCAGCGATAGCTGGGCCATAGTGCAATCATTCTCCCGTGCGATCTCGGCAAGTTTCTCTAAAAGGCCAAGATTTTTGGAAAAATGCTCGGGCTTAAAACGGGGCATGTTGAGGCGGATGTCTTTCTCGTGCAGAGCGCTTAACTCGCGGACACCGCCGGTCAGAAACCCACGTCCCAAGGGGCTAAAACCAACGAAAGTGACGCCCAGCTCTTTGCAGGCATCGAGAATGGCAGTTTCAGCGTTGCGCGTCCAAAGTGAATATTCGGTTTGAACCGCAGCTACGGGGTGAACCGCATGGGCTTTGCGCAAGGTGGCAGCGGAGACTTCCGATAGGCCAATGGTTTTGATCTTTCCCTCATTGACCAGTTCTTTCATGGCGCCAACTGATTCTTCGATAGGAACGCGTTTGTCCCAACGATGCAGATAATAAAGATCAATGATTTCGGTTTGAAGGCGCTGTAAGCTCTCTTCACAGGTCTGTTTGATCTTCGCTGGACTACCGTCAATCTCGCGCTTGCCTGCTGTGTCACGGAACATCCCACACTTGCTCGCAAGAAAATATTCGCTGCGACGGTGTTTGAGTGTGTTCCCGAGAAGTATCTCATTGGCGCCAAAACCATACAGCGCTGCAGTATCGAGGTGGGTATAGCCAAGATCAAGCGCACTAGTCAGAACCCTTGCACCCTCCGCAGGGCTCGGTGGGTAACCATAAGCGTGGCTCACGCACATGCAGCCAAGCCCAATGGGGGAAACTTCAACCTCGCCTAATTGTCGTGCCTGCATCGCTTGACTTACACCACGCATTTTCGCTTGGGATCGATCATCCGTTCGAGCTTGTCCAGGACCTGCATGCAGGGAAGTACTTGTTCGAGACTGGAATTGGGTTGGCGGTTTTCTTTGATGGCAGCGATGAATTCGCGGTCTTCCAATTCAATCCCGTCCAGCGAGACTGCAACATCAGAGAGATCGACAGGATTGTCCTTGCCGTCGACAAGATCATCATAATAAGCCCGATAGGTGCCGTTGTCGCAGATGTAACGAAAGAATGAGCCTATTGGGCCGTTATTATTGAAAGAGAGAGAGAGGGTGCACATCGCACCAGACGGCACTTTCAAGACAATGCCCATATCCATTGTGATGCCGAGCTCGGGGTGCCGCGGGCCTTGCACCGCATAACATTCGGATGAGGTTTCGCCCGTTTGGTAATGAAACAAATCCACCGTGTGGCAAGCATGATGCCATAAGAGATGATCAGTCCAGCTACGCGGCTTGCCCGCTGCGTTAATATTACTGCGGCGGAAGAAATAGGTCTGCACATCCATTTGCTGAATGGCGAGCTCACCTTTGATAAGACGCTGCTTGATCCATTGATGGCTGGGATTGAACCGCCGGACATGGCCGGCCATGGCGATCATTTTAGTTTCTTTCGCAATAGCAACCAACGCTTCTGAATCTTCAACTCTATCGGAAATCGGAATTTCGATTAGAACCGGTTTGCCGGACCGCATCACTAGCTCGCCCTGGGCGCGGTGCATTTGCGTCGGCGTTGCCAGGATGACCGCATCGGCGCGTTCGATTCCCTCGCTTAATTCATGGCTCCAATGGGCGATGCCATATTTATCGGCAATAGCTTCGGTGCCAGTCTGGTTACCGCCGATTAATGACGTTACTTCGACACCATCGATGCGCTTTAACGCGTCCAAATGTTTTTGACCAAAGGCGCCTTGTCCGGCAACGCAAATTTTCATGATGTCACTCTCAAGTAAAAAGGATGAACAAAGGAGGCTGGCCTAACGCCGATTCTCAAGAATGATGTGCCCAACCGCGCAATTAGACGCGGGGACATGATAAAAACGGTAGGTCTCGTCAATTTCGTCATCAAGCGCGCCACGCATGATCAACCACATCACCATTTCAATGCCTTCCGAACCACTCTCGCGCAAATATTCGAGATGGGGAATTTTGGTCAATGCAGTTGGGTCTTTAGTGAGATTATCTAGAAAGCGGGTGTCGAATTTAGTGTTGATCAGCCCAGCGCGTTTCCCCTGCAGTTGATGCGACATGCCGCCAGTACCTAAGATAACGACCTTCAAATCCCTATCGAAGCTTTTAACCGCTTTGCAGATAGCTTTTCCCAGCATGTAGCAACGATGTCCGGTGGGAACGGGATAGACCACCACATTCACGCAAACCGGAATGATGGGGCAGGGCCATTCTTCAGGCTGGCCGAACATCAGAGACAGTGGAACGGTGAGTCCATGATCGACATCCATCTTATTGATGATAGTGATATCAAACTCATCCTGTACGGCCGATTGCGCTATGTGCCAGGCAAGTTCAGGATGGCCTTTCACATTTGGAATAGGACGCTGGCCCCAGCCTTCATCGGCAATACCGAATTCATCGCCGCAGCCAATGGCAAAGGTTGGGATCATGTCGAGCGAGAAAGCCGAGGCATGATCATTGTAAACCACGATGCAGACATCAGGTTTTTCTTTGGTGATCCATTCCTTGACGTGATCATATCCGTCGAAGATCGGCTTCCAATAGTCTTCGCCTGATTTGCCATTATCGAGCGCCGCACCGATGGCGGGAACATGGGAGGTAGCAATGCCAGCAGTGATTCTAGCCATTATCTTCCCACTCCGATTTACTACGATTGCCCTCTATGGCACGGCCGCCATCCAGCATCATCTTGGCATAGATTGGCTGCGTGACTCCGGACATCATGGCAGCAATTTGCTGAAAGGAGAGCCCGTCGGTAGCTGCTAATTTTCCAGTGAAATAGATATTCCCGCCCAGCTCCAACATACGGTTCCAATCGCGATCCAAGATCGCCTTTTTTTGTTCTTCCGTCATTGGCCATTTGTCGAGATAAACACGTTGATCAGCTTTGAAGGACGCGCGGTTGTCTGGCTTCATCAATGACATGCAAAACATGTTGAGGTGATAGCCGCGCCGCGCCCGTTTAAAGTCGAACACATAGGTGCCAGGGATATCGTCATAGTTCTCAGAATCTCCCATGGCTTAAACCCCTGCCTGTTCCGGCCAATAAAGCCGCATCGGATTATCCACCAGAAGTGCATGTTGTAATTCAGAGCTGCTAGCTATTTTAGGAATAACATCGACCAACACGCCATCATCGGGCGCCTCAACAGGCATATTGGGATGCGGCCAGTCGGTTCCCCATAAGACGCGGTCAGGAAAAGATTCAACAAGCTGGCGCCCGAACGGCACCACATCGTCAAATGGTGGTCCGGCTTTTGTCAGGCGCTCGGGACAGCTCACCTTTGTCCAGATATTGTCGTGCTTTTCAAGCATAGAAGTGAAACGCTGAAATCCGGTATGATCTACACCCTTTGTAACATCCGGACGGCCCATATGATCAACAACAATGGTTGTGGGAAGCGAAGTGAAGAAAGATTCTAGCTCAGGCAAATCCTCCATCTCAAAATAGACCACAATATGCCAACCCAGAGGTGCAATACGCGCTGCAATGCGCTCCAAAACATCGCGCGGGGTGAAATCAACCAGGCGCCTGACAAAATTGAAGCGCACGCCCCGCACGCCGGCTAGATCCATGGAGACCAGTTCTGCATCATCAATTTCTTCGCTGACAACCGCGATACCGCGTGCCTTGTCGTCGGAATTCACTAGTGCATCGAGCAGAGCGGTATTGTCCTTGCCATGGCAGCTTGCCTGAACCACGACGTTTTTATCGAAGCCGAGATGATCCCGCAGTGCGAATAGCTTTTCCTTAGGCGCATCAACCGGGGTATATTTGCGGTTAGGCGCGTAAGGGAAAATATCCGCTGGCCCGAACACATGGCAATGTGCATCTACTGCCCCAGCTGGTGTCGCATATTGCGGCTTCGAGGGGTTAGGATGGAACGGAATATAGGGTGGGTTCTTATGCTCGCTCAGTTCACTCTCCGTATTATGTGGCCAACTTCCTAGGTGAGGTTTCTGGCAGCTTTGATCTTTTCGATCTTTGGTCGTACCCGTGGATAAACTTTTAGCGTGTTTTTTTCGAAAATCTTATTTTTGTCTTCGTCGCTCATTGGAAGTGCATCGACATAACGCTTGGTGTCATCGAAATTATGCCCGGTGCGCGGATCGATGCCCGGCACCGCGCCCATCAATTCCGACGCGAACAGCACATTGTCGGTCGGTACCATATCAGTAAGCAGCTTGATGCCGGGATAGTGATAGACGCAGGTATCAAAAAAGATGTTGTCTGCCATCATCTCGTCGAGTTCAGGGCGACCCATCTTTAAAGCTAATCCGCGATAGCGGCCCCAATGATACGGAACTGCACCGCCGCCATGGGGAATGATCAGTTTTAATTTAGGAAAATTCTTGAAAAGATCAGTCTGAATCAGCTGCATGAAGGCTGTGGTGTCGGCATTCATGTAATGCGCACCGGTGGCGTGGAAATTTGGGTTGCACGAGGCGCTTACATGGACCATGGCTGGCACATCAAGCTCGATAATTTTTTCGAATAAGGGGTGCCACCATTTGTCGGTCAGCGGCGGCGAAGTCCAATGTCCTCCTGACGGATCAGGATTAAGGTTGCAGCCGACAAAGCCAAGCTCATTGACGCAGCGCTCTAATTCAACTGCGCAATCTTCTGGCTTTATGCCGGGGCTTTGCGGTAATTGGCAAACGCCAATAAAATTATTTGGATAGATCTGTGTAACGCGGTGAATGCAATCATTGCTCACCCGCGACCAATCCATGCTCATCTCGACATCGCCGACATGGTGGCCCATGCCGGAGGCGCGTGGCGAAAAGATGGTTACATGGGTACCGCGTTCGACCTGCAGACGCAGCTGGTTTTTCTCTACGCTCTCACGAAACTCATCATCGCTAATTTTCAGCGAGGAGGGTTTAGGTCGTGCAGAGGTGTCGCTCCCAGCTGCGATCTGCGCCTTACGAAACTCCATCAGCGCTTTTGGTTCAGTGGTGTAATGGCCGTGGCAATCGATAATCATGTTCAATCCCCTTAAAAATCCCTAATTCAGGCTGGTTTTACAGTTCTATTTATCCGTTTGATCCCTCATCGTATCGATCATAGCATCCAGATCGCTTGCATGGGCGAGGGCATGTTTTCGCACCGCGCTCCAATCTTGTCCAACTTCGCCAAATCCTATCAGCGTGATTTTTTTAAATGAACTCATTTGCCGTCCCAAATAGTTTCAGGGACATAAACTTCGCCGCGCATGATCTTGCGCGCAGTACGAAGCAGCGCCGAACGTTTCACATTGACCTTGCCGTTATCAACGCTGACATCCATTGCTATAGTGAAAAAGCCAGTAGGGTGTTCGATATCGAGGCTTTTGACGGCGGAAGGCTCTTCGATGCCCGCGACTTCAGCTGCAATGGAGCCCGGTGTTATGCAAGCGGTGGCAACGCTGACCGCGCCAAAGACGCCAATAGCTTCGTGAACGCGATGGGGAATAAAATTACGGGTGGAGATCGCGCCGCCATGCTGCGGCCGTGCGACCAGACACATTTTTGGAACAGTTTTCTTTGCGACATCGCCAAGTTTCATTTTCGGCCCCACTTCGAGGCGGATTTTTTCTACCTGGACTTTTAAATTGCTATCAGCTTCAAGCTCTTCGGGACTTTCATATCCAGTCTTACCGAAGTCACTGGCGCGGAGTACTACCACCGGCATGCCATTGTCGACGCAAGTAACATCCACACCTTGAATATTTGCCTTCACCCCAAGAGGTAGCAGCAAACCACAGCTTGATCCCGCAACATCAAGAAAATTAATGGGGATAGGCGCATGTGTGCCCGGCACGCCGTCAATCCGCGCGTCTCCGTCATATTCGACCTTACCACCTGGTGTTTGAACTTGAGCCACGGCAATAGATTTGCTGTTCACCATGTGAATATGTACATCGGTGGTGCCGTCTTGCGCTTCGATTAGTCCTTCTTCGATCGCGAACGGGCCAATGCCTGCAAGAATATTCCCACAATTTTGAGAAGTGTCGACCCGCCCTTCATCGACTACTACTTGTAAGAAGAGATAATCAACATCACCATCGGGGTGTGTCGGCGGTGAGACCACACCGATCTTTGAGGTCAGCGGATGAGCGCCACCTAATCCGTCGATTTGACGCAAGTCAGGCGAGCCCATGGCCGCAACAAGTACGCGCGACCGCAAAGCCTCATCTGCAGGTAAATCATTGCTGTGAAAATACAAACCCTTCGACGTACCGCCACGCATAATCACGCAAGGAATAGCGGTCTGCACTGAAAACTACTCCTCCGGCATCTCGTCGATATAGGTCAGGCCCTTTGCTGCTAGTCTCTCGCGCCAGCCATACATATCTAGTCCCATCTCACCGTCGATATAGCGCTTGCGGCTTTTAGCTTCTTTTTCTTCGCGGGCTATGGATTTGTCGAGCACGTCTTTGGCATCCCTTCGCCGCACACAAACAACGCCATCATCATCGGCTATAATCAGATCACCGGGATTAATCAGCTGTCCGCCGCACACCACCGGCATGTTCACATCGGCCGTAGTTTCTTTGACCGTGCCTTGCGCACAAACTGCTTTCGACCAGACGGGAAATTTCATTTCTGTCAGCTCGGCAGTATCGCGGCAGCCTGCTTCGATGATCAGGCCCTTGACGCCGCAGGAAACCAGGGAGGTCGCAAGTAGCTCACCAAAATAGCCGTCTTCGCAAGGTGAGGTTGGGGTCACAACCAATACATCGCCCGGCTGGCACACTTCGACCGCAACATGAATCATCCAATTATCGCCAGGTGCAACCTGGCAAGTGACCGCGGGGCCGACCATATGGGCTGGCCTATAGATCGGCCGCAAATAATTAGAGAGAAGGCCGATACGCCCCTGGGCTTCATGCACAGTGGCAACGCCGATTTTGTCATAACCGGCAGTGATGGCGGGATCGACCCGCCGGATATTACGAACGACGACGCTCACGCGAAATCTCCCTTTTATTATAATTGGTTATTAAACAAACGCCCCAAGCCTGGACAGCCACAGCACCTCGTTGGGTGATCACATGCCCAGCCCTGATATTTCTATCGTCTGATGGGGTTAAGTGGCAAGCGGTTGTAGGTGTGGGGCGCGCAATCAGCCCTCCTCATTTGTCATGATCTGACTTGTTCCATGCTAGCTTAATCCCATGGAACAGTCTCACCCCTTAGTTGCGATTATTGTATTTGGGATTGGCCTTGCCTTCCTCTTTGGGACCATCGCCAATCGCCTGCGCATTACACCGCTAGTGGGGTATATCCTTGCCGGTGTAGCGGTGGGTCCATTTACGCCAGGCTTTGTTGCCGATCCTGCTCTTGCGCCACAGCTTGCTGAAGTGGGCGTTATTTTGCTGATGTTCGGCGTCGGGCTGCATTTTAGATTACGCGACCTTTTAGTGCTTTGGGTGCTGGTCATTCCCGGCGCGCTAATTCAGATTGCAATCTCCACAGTTTTGGGGATGGGCGTCGCGACGCTTATCGGATGGCCGTTCGGTACCGCGCTTACCTTTGGCTTGTCGCTCTCGATTTCAAGTACCGTAGTTCTGACGCGCGCGCTTCAGGCTCAACACCTTGTCGATTCCGAGCGCGGGCATATAGCGGTCGGCTGGCTGATCGTTCAGGATATGCTGACCGTCATCGCGCTGGTTTTGATGCCCCCACTGGCGCTGGCACTGCAATTGATCGGCAATCAGTCGGGCGGCGCAGTGGATTATTACGAGTTGTTACTGACGCTCAGTTATACACTGGGCTGGTTCGCAGCCTTTGTTGTCCTGATGCTGGTTGCAGGAACAAGATTGATTCCGCTGGGACTGCATTACATCGCCCATACTGGCTCGCGTGAGCTGTTTCGTTTGGCGGTGTTGACCATCGCCTTAGTCGTGGCCTTTGCTGCGTCCGAGCTGTTCGGTGTTTCGCTGGCCCTGGGCGCGTTCTTTGCTGGGATGATTTTAAGCGAGTCTCCTTTGAGTCAGCGCGCCGCGGAAGAGACGCTGCCCTTACGTGATGCTTTTGCGGTTCTCTTTTTTGTATCCATAGGGATGTTGTTCGACCCAGGCGTTATCCTGCGCGATCCCTTGCCGCTTCTCGCCACCGTTGCGGTCGTCTTCTTAGGTAATGGCTGCGTGACCTATTTCACGGTGCGTCTTTATGGCTATTCGCTGGGGACGGCTTTGTTAGTCGGCGTGGGTCTTGCACAGATTGGTGAGTTCTCCTTCATCTTAGTCGGCTTTGGCGTCACGCTGGGTTTGCTCGACGAGCGCGCCCGCGATCTTGTGCTGGGTGCATCACTGATCACGATTTTTGCTAACCCGGCGCTTTATGCATTTGCCCAATATATAAGACGCCGAGCTGTGCCGCCTATTTCCATAGAGGAAAAACTTGAAGAGTTACGAAAAACCGAGCCCGAAGACGGGCTGGTGCCAAGCACGCTACAAAACCATGCAGTGCTTATCGGCTATGGGGGGGTAGGAAAATTGGTGGGCGAGCACCTTGCCGAGGAGGGCTGGCCGCTTTTGGTAATCGAGGATGAAGTCGCT
>Ga0315338_1002141_pt1 | contig 20751 bp, 21 predicted proteins | sample ASW8metaG_FD_204518 | JGI IMG/M metagenome (GOLD analysis project Ga0315338, IMG submission 204518) | Ammonia-oxidizing marine archaeal communities from Monterey Bay, California, United States - ASW #8 | ecosystem: Environmental > Aquatic > Marine > Coastal | place: USA: California | collected... | reverse complement strand
AAGGATAGGCTATAATCACTTGAAATAAGCTTGTTATTTGCCATTTCGATGCTCTTACTAGGGTCTCGCTTGACGCTGTAGCCCGACGCGCTCAATATCTCGCTAAATCTAGGGTTTAGCCGCCACGTGGGGAGAAAGTAATGTCAGTACACAAGCGTATTTTACATATCGTTGGTTCTTCGGCACTTCGTACATTTGGAGCAACACTAGTTTGCTCGGTGATACCTTTCGCTACTCAGGCCCAACCAATGCCGGACGGAGAAGGGCAGGCTCTCGTGGAGGCGGTCTGCACGTCTTGCCATCAGACCAACATGATCCATCGCAGCTCCGGCTATACAGCCGCGCATTGGGATGAACTCATTTCAACCATGATTGATCTTAGCGGAAGCTCGCAACAAGAAGTCATTGTAAGCTATCTCGCAGAACATTTTCCACCAAGCGGTAATCGAGCGTCTACCCCAGCTCCAGGTGATAGGGATATTGATTTTACTTCGTGGAAGGTACCTACTTTAGGGCAGCGGTCACGAGATCCTGTTGAAGCCCCGGATGGCACAATCTGGTGGGTTGGACAGTTTGCAGCAGGTAATTTAGTGGGCCAGCTCAATCCAGCAACTGGCGAAATGAAAGAGTACAAGCTCCCTGCTGGTGCGTTGCCGCATACCGTCGAAATCGATCATGAGGGAAGAGTTTGGTACACAGGTAATGGGAACGGAACAATCGGCATGCTTATTCCGGGCACCGAAGAATTTAAGGTTTATGAAATGCCGGATCCCGCAGCGCGCGATCCTCACACAATGCTATTTGATGAAAATAACGTTGCATTCTTTACGGTGCAGAATTCGAATTATGTTGGTCGTCTTGATCCATCGGTTGAAGATGGTGATATCAAGTTGGTCCAACCACCAACGCCAGACTCTAAGCCGTATGGGATACAGATTGATTCCGAAGGAACGGTCTGGATTGCTTGCAACGGTAGTAATTGTCTCTTGAGCTTGGATCGAGAGACAATGGAGTTGACAGAGCATAAATTGCCCAAACCAGGAACCACGGTACGTCGGCTTGATATCGCTGCTGATGACACAATTTGGTATGTAAATTCTGGCCTTGGATATCTTGGTCATTATAATCCAAAGACTGGTCAGATAACCGAATACGACTCACCAAGTGGTCGTAACTCGCACCCTTACGCAATGTCGGTTGTCGATGGGATTATTTGGTACAATGAATCGGGAGTTCGGCCTGATATGTTGGTCCGCTTTGATCCCGCGACGGAAGTATTCCAGAGTTGGCCAATTCCGTCAGGTAATGTTTATGCGGGTATAGTTCGTAAGATGCGGCCGACGCGCGATGGTGACCTGCTAATCCATCAGAGCGGTACCAATCATATTATGCGGGTGAATTTGGATTAGATAGACGAGCTTGCCGCAAGCATTTGTTTAGCTACCTTCCTGATCGCGGGGCAGGCGCAGCGTCGCCTGCAATCCCCCGCCGGAGATGTTTTTGAGTTCGACATCTCCGCCGTGTTCTCGTGCAGCAGTGCGTGCAAGAGTAAGGCCCAGACCGGCGCCGCCAGTGATGGTGCTGCGTGATTCCTCAAGCCGAACAAAGGCTTCAAAGACGTCGTTAATGCGCCCCTCAGGAATTCCAGGGCCTTCGTCAATAATAATAATCTTGTATTCCTGAGTAGTGGTTTCAAGGCTAACTTTAGCCGTCTTGCCATAACGCACCGCATTTTCAATCAAATTACGTAAAGCGCGCCGAATATTGGCTGAACGGCAAAGGTAAGGCGCTATTCCTTCAAGACTTACCTCTACCGGCTGGCTAAGCTCAATCAAGTCTTCGCAAAGGCTATCGACCAGAGCGACAAGATCAACTCTGGTCATCTCTTTGTCACCATTCGATTGAACGGCCGCTAAAACCGTCTCGGTTAGCGATTGTAATTCATCTAAATTACGAACTAATCGTCCTTGAATGTCTTCGTCTTTAACAAATTCCGAGGTGATGCGCATAGCGGCTAGAGGTGTCCTGAGATCATGGCCGACAGCGGAAAGCAGCTGTCGGTGGGTATCCAATGTTTGGGACACGCGTTCAGCCATTGTATTGAAGGCCTCTGTTGCGCGACGAATATCATCAGGGCCATGTGGTTCCAAGTGAGTAGGCCTTTTCCCGCGCGCGACCTCGTCAGCAGCTCCTGCGAGTGCAGAAATAGGACGCGAAACGCGACCAGCGAGCCAAGCAGCTGCAACAGATGTAAGAATTGCAGCAAGCAAGGCTGCAAACAGCATGTCGAGCGCAAACGGCTCATTCTCCGGTGCTTCGAACCGAACTGTAATCCAGCTGGATGGCCCAATAGCCTGTGAAATTTCTATGCGGTCGTCCTCACCAATGCGAAGGCGTAGACGCTCCTCATCGTTATCACCTCCACGAACTCTATTTCTTCTGCGATTATTGTCATCATCATCATCATCGTCCCGGTCCCGGCTTCGTCTGCGATTGTCATCATCATCGTCCCGGTCCCGGTCCCGGCTTCGTCTGCGATCATTATCACCATCATTATTGCCGTTGCCCCGACGGCTCCTACCATTGTCACCGCCTTCACCCCTTCTGCGTACATCCATATCTGGTGGAAAACGAACTCGGATGAGGGCAAGGGTTTGGTTTTCCTGAGACGCCTTTACTGACAGCGCCATGGTGCTCTCCTCGTCACTCATGACATGTGCCTGAAGTGGATCAGTTTGTAGAATTTCATAATGATAAAAATTAGAGGTGATGGCTTGTGTTGCAGCCTCGCGTTGCTGGGGGTCAAGCTCAGCTATGAGTTCAAATGAGTTAGCAACGCGTTCGATGATTGCTCCGCTCCGGACGCGTCTTAGTTCTCCTTGACGTGCAATTTCTAAAATTGCGATTACCGTGACGCTGGACAGAATCACTGCAAGCGCAACCACGGTCACGAACTGTCCGCGAAGTGTGTTGACCCAATGCATCACAGAATTTCCACTTTGGCGGTAAACATGTAGCCGCCGCCCCAAACAGTTTTGATATAGCGTGGGTTTTTAGGGTCTTTCTCAATTTTATGCCGTAGACGGCTCACCTGATTATCGATGGAGCGATCAAATACTTCCGAATCGCGCCCTTTGGTAATGTCTAGCAATTGCTCACGAGAGAGCGAGATTTTAGTCCTCTCCATCAATGCCATAAGCAATTTAAATTCCCCTGATGATAGAGGTACCGCCAAGCCATCTTCTCCGATAATTTCCCGTTGGCTGGCGTTACAAGTCCATTCACCAAATTTATAACGTTCGGCAGCTGGTCCACGTAAGCGCGGCGGAAGTGTATTTGTTCGGCGAAGAACCGCACTTATTCGCGCCAATAATTCGCGTGGATTGAAAGGTTTTCCAAGGTAATCATCGGCACCAACTTCGAGCCCTACAATGCGATCCAGCTCTTCCCCCCGTGCGGTCAGCATTATGACGGGAATGGCTGTATTTTCGTGGATGTATCGAGAAAGACTAAGGCCATCTTCACCCGGCATCATGATATCAAGAATAACAAGGTCAATGCCTGCAGTTTTTAGCGCTCGTCTGGCTACGGTCGCGCTCTCAGCTGCGGTCGCGCGATATCCGTTTTCCCGCAAATATCTGGTTAATGGTTCCCTGATATCTCTTGCATCATCGACAACAAGAATATGGGGAAGAGTAGTAGTTTCCGCATTCATGCTAGCCTCGCCTAGCACTAAATCTAACTTAACCTCTAAGGAGGCAAGCATAAAGCTGTCACAAAGTGTGTCACCACCTATCCTGGACATGATCAGAGGGTCAATTAAGAACCATTTTAGGAAATAATTTTTAGGAGGCGTAGGTTTAACCGCCTCGAAAGTTGTGGTTTTACACCTCGTCAGGTGGCGCAATTCCTAACAAATGCGCTACCCGACCCTTTTTTTCTGATACTTTCTAGGCTGTGCGTAAATCTCGCGTCATCTCAGCCAGGATTGAGATCGCGATTTCGGATGGCGAGCGCGCACCAATTGAAAGGCCAACCGGCCCATGGATACGTTCCAATTCCTTATTGGTAAACCCGGCTTGCTTGAGACGCTCTAGCCGTTTGGCATGAGATTTTTTAGATCCCAATGCACCTATATAGAACGCTGGGGAGCGAAGTGCGGCGGCAAGGGCCAGGTCGTCAAATTTCGGGTCATGAGTAAGCGCTACAATTGCGCTTCGTGCACCCAACGGTTTTGCAGCCAAGGCATCTTCAGGCCAGTCATGGGTAAGCACTATATCAGAAAACCGCTCCTCACTAGCAAAATGTGTTCGTGGATCGATGACGCGCACTTTGTAGCCGGCGCGTTTTGCCATTTCGGATAAAGGCTGGGCAATGTGCACGGCACCAATAATCGCGAGATCAAGCGGTGGGTTTGTGACAGTTAGAAACCAATCTTTGCCATCTATTTGCATAACTCCGCTTCTGTCGCTGCGTGCGGCAATTCGTGCAGCTGAAACGAAGGGGTCATCGTCTGCTGTGTCCGGATAAATCAGTTGCCATGCGCCAGACACCAAATCACTAGCCAAGACGACTGCCCTAGATTCTTTTGCCGCGAGCTCTAAATCACTGAGAATTATTTTCTGCTCATCCGTTACTATGGGCGCAACATGGACCTCGATGTTGCCGCCGCATGCGAGGCCAACCGACCATGCCTCTTCATCTGATACGCCAAATTCAAGATTGTGGATGTTCTTGTCTGCAATTGCGTTTTGCGCGGCCTCGATTACGGCGTTTTCTACGCAACCCCCAGAAACTGATCCAATAAATAATCCATTATTACCAACCAGCATCAAACTTCCAGTAGGTCGTGGGGCTGAGCCCCATGTTCGAGTAACTGTTGCGAGCGCAACTTTTCGCCCAGTCTCAATCCATTCGAGGGCTGATCCGTATATGCTGGCCGGTAAATTTAACATGCCACTAAACTAGCGCCGCCTCTACAGCATGTGCGGCCATGATGTTTATAAGATGTGCCCGGTATTTATTTGAAGCGTGGAGGTCGGAATTTAGACCCTCAGCGGAAACCTCAACATTCTTTGCTGCCGTGGGAGTAAAGTCCATTGCGAGTGTGCGTTCCATCTCCTCCTGTCGAAAGACGCATGGTCCAGCGCCGGTGACGGCGACACGTATTGTACCTAAGAAATCAGCGACAAAAACACCTACAACAGCATAGCGTGATGCAGGGTTTGGAAATTTTGCATATCCAGCGCGCGAGGGAATTTGAAATTCTACCGAGGTAACAATTTCTCCACCCTCGAGAGCGGTTGAGAACATACCAGTGAAAAATTTTTCTCCAGGGATCTCACGTTTCGATGTTTTCACATTTGCTTTGAGCGCAACTATCGCAGCGGGGTAGTCGGCCGCAGGATCATTATTGGCAATAGACCCGCCAAGGGTGCCACGGTGGCGTACCGAGGGATCGCCGATCATAGAAGCCAAGCATGCTAGCGCGGGTAAGCTTCGCTTTACTTCCTCGGAGTCCGCAACATCAGCATGGCGTGTATGGGCACCAATTTGTAGCGTATCTCCATTGCAACGAGCGAATGCTAAGCCTGGTATGGCATTGAGATCTATCACGTCTTCTGGCGCAGCGAGACGGAGTTTCATAGTAGGAATTAAGGTCATTCCACCGGAAAGATAGCTGGCATCATTACTCGCGGCGAACAGCCTTTCGGCTTCTGCAATAGATGTCGCACGGGCATAACGGAAAGAAGAAGCGTACATCTATTTTCCCTCTGCCACTGCGCTAATCGCCTTGATGATATTTAGATAGCCAGTACAACGGCAGAGGTTGCCTTCTAGCTCTTTACGGATCGTCTGTTCGTCGGGATTCTTATGTCTTCCCAACATGTCAGCTGCCATCATTATCATTCCTGGTGTGCAGTAACCGCATTGTAGGCCATGATGTTCTTGAAATGCAGCCTGTATGGGATGGAGTGTTCCGTCCTCTCCGGTGATACCTTCAATAGTTGTCACCTCGTGACCATCTGCCTGTACGGCAAACATGGTGCAAGATTTGATCGCACGCCCATTTAAATGAACCGTACAACAGCCGCACTGGCTTGTGTCACACCCAACATGCGTTCCGGTAAGGTCTAATTGCTCGCGCAAAAAATGTACAAGCAGAGTTCTATCTTCTAATTTGGCAGAAACTGACTCACCATTTACGGTTAACGAAATGGAGGTCATTTCAAGCCCCAGCTATTCTTGGCCCTAAGAGATAAGCTCAATTTTTGCTTTGTAACACTCAAAGTCTGACCCCAAATAAAAGGAGTAGAAGAATCACGGCAGCAATTAAACCGATGACCCAGATTTGTGGCTTCAATCCTTTTTTAACGTTTGTTTTTTTTGGTTGAGGTTTTTTGGGTGTGATTGCCGAGGTGACGCCCTCAATGGGTTTCTTACTGTCTCGCATAAGTTCTTCAAAACTAGCAAAGAAATTATCTGCCAACGACTTGGCGGTCGAGTCGATGAGGCGCTGGCCAATTTGCGCAAGCTTACCGCCAACAGTAGCTTTCGCGACGTATGTTAGGATGGTTGTCTCTCCGTCGACGGCCAGCTGAACCTCAGATTGCCCTTTGGCGAAGCCTGCCGGACCACCTTTACCTTCGCCTGAAAGGATGCCTGCATGGGTAAAGCCATCTGGAGCAACTTTATCCTGCCAGGTTACCTTGCCTTTAAATTTAGCCTTGACCGGACCAATTTTAATGACAGCTAGGGCCTCGTACTCAGTATTTGATGTTCGTGTGACGCTTTGGCTACCCGGGATACAGGAGGCAAGGATGTCTGGGTCGTGGAGTGCCGCCCAGACAGCGTTAGGTGGAGCAGGTATAAGATATTTTCCTTGAAAATCCATGAAAATTATAGGCTCCTTGGGGCTTTTAGACAGTGGTATAGCGAAATATCAGCCAAAGGGAAGCCTAGGAAATTTGCTACGAAGACAGCCAATAGTCTGTTTTCGGGCCATCAGGATTAATGTTAACATTCTGTTAATAAATATTCCCGCGCTAGGGGGGGGTCGGGATATGGAGGCGCAAACAAATCAAGGAGACGCTGGCCATACGGCTGTTGAGGTGGTTGGACGCGTAAAGTGGTTTGATAGCGTTAAAGGCTATGGCTTTATTAAGCCGTCACGTGGCCTTCAGAGCGATGTGCTTCTTCACCAGTCCTGTATTCGCCAATCAGGCTTTAAAGTTGCTCAAGAGGGTGCAACCGTTGTTTGCCAGGCAGTTGAGCGCTCAAAGGGGTACCAGGCATTACGTGTTTTGGAACTAGATAATTCGACAGCGATAGGTCAAATGGAACATTCAAGCTCGCCAACTTCTCGATACAGCGCGCCACCCGAGGGGCCTCAATTTGAGGCAACTGTGAAATGGTTCAACCGTGGCAAGGGCTACGGTTTTCTCTCCCGTGAACAAGGCGCCCCAGATGTTTTCGTTCATATGGAAACGCTCCGGCGCTATGGCATTCGAGAGCTCCAGCCCGGGCAACGGGTTAGGGTACGTGCAGGAGATGGACCAAAAGGACAGTTGGCGGCCGAGGTTGAGATTCTAGAATAGGATCGCGGTGTTGTTAGGTTGAGTCATTCCTGTTCTTTAGATCGGCCAGCTTAGAGGGCTATGCGTTTCGTCCAAGCACTCATTTTTGTCTTCGTGATTGGCTTCACCGTGCTTGCTGCCTGCACAAGTATGCCCAGCTCCGGCGGGCAGCCAGCCCTGCCAAAATCAACGCTTATAATTGAAACAGCTCAAGGTCCGGTGGAATTCATAGTTGAATTTGCCGACGAACCAAACGAGATACAAATGGGGATGATGTTTCGACAAAGCATTGGTAAAAATGAGGGGATGCTATTTGATATTGGGCATACACGTGTTGCATTTTTTTGGATGCGGAACACTCTAATTTCATTGGATATTATTTTTGTTGATGGGCAGGGGCGCATAATCAATGTTGCTGCGAATGCCACACCACTGTCAGAAGAGACGTTATATTCTGAGCAACCGGCGCGTGGCGTATTAGAGATTCGGGGCGGCAGGTCGGCAGAGCTTGGAATCGCAAGCGGAAGCATAGTTCGTCACTCGCTATTCGAGAACGATTTACCGCTGCACTAGCTGATTACACGTGTGCCGATAAATTTCATAAAGGGTTTCTGAAAATTGGTTCCAAAAATCACAACCTCATAAGGAATCTCGTCTAGACATTCGACACCCGGTGCGCCGGACGGCATCCCCGGAACAGCCAGGCCTATAGCTGTTGGTTTCTCGGCAAACAAGCGCTTCACTGCGATCGCAGGTACATGGCCTTCGATCACATACCCAGCCAACTCTGCTGAATGGCATGCAACGAGATCCGGTGGCACGCCTAACCGCTCCTTTATTGTCTTGAGATCGTTTATTTCTTTTGTCTTCACAATAAAGCCAGCGCGGCGCATATGGTCTGACCATCGCCCGCACGATATTCCGTCAGGCGTACGATGGGTGTAAATGGCTTCTTGGGTGATAAGCCCGGGCACTACTTTTGGTATATGCGGGGTGGGAGGGTCTTTAAGAAGTCCGAACAGTCTACGCCGCGTGATGCCATCCTCGGTCATAAGCCCACCTCTCTAAAGGGGGGAAAGGTTTCAGCACCAAAAAATTCCATCAGCCTGGATCCACACTGCGCTATTTTTTCTCAGCGACATTATCTGCCTTAATCGGGTAAAGTTCCATAATCATGCGTTTTATTTTGATTATTTTAATGGCACTGTTTTCTGGATCCCTTGCCCAAGCGCAAGAGATTAATGGGCCGCAGCCAACATTGCCTCAATCGCCACTCACTATTGATAATGGTGAGAAATATCTTCGTTTTATTGTCGAGTTGGCCGATGACGGTTATGAGCAACAGCACGGGCTTATGTTTCGGCAATCCGTTCTACCAAATGAAGGTATGTTGTTTGATTTTGGAATGGATTTCGAGCGTGCTTTCTGGATGAGAAATACGCTGGTTTCTCTTGATATACTGTTTATTCGTTCAGATGGTATCATTCATCGGATAGCCGCCAATACTACACCGCTTTCTGATGTGAGAGTGCCTAGCTTTGGGCCTGTTAGCGCCGTGTTGGAATTAGCAGGCGGTAGCGCCGCAGAGCTTGGCATTGAGTCTGGCGACACGGTGCGGCATCAAATTTTTTTCAACCATCCGCCAATGAAGCTACTCGAGCGCTGAGGGCGCTCTTCGCTCAAATTATCTTTACGTCTTAGTTTGGCAATTTCAGAATCATTTTTAGTTTTTCAGATCCAAAAATAAACAGCAATTTAGTGAAGGGGGTGTGATGACCTGCCCAGTATTGAAGTTCGCAATTTCACATTATGATCGGCACGTTCCATTTCTTGACGGTAGCGTCTCACTTCCTGGTTTTGATCTTCAGGTAATGCAAATTGGTCAGTCAATTAATGGACGTTATGGCAAAAACCGACATGGGAGGATGCTTAATGGCAATGAGTTTGAAGTTGCGGAAGTATCACTCTCTTCCTATCTGATGGCGCGTGCACGAAAGCTACCCTTCACAGCGATCCCCGTCTTTCCTAGGCGTCTGTTTAGTCAATCGCAGATTTGGGTAAATGCAGAAGGTTCCGTTCATAAACCAAAGGATTTAATTGGTAAGCGCGTCGGTCTGAGCACCTTCCAGACAACTTTGTCATTGCTTGCTAAGGGTGATTTACAGGCTGAATATGATGTTCCGTGGCGTGAGATGGAATGGGTAACCAACCGCCCTGAGACGGTAAGTTTTGCGGCTAGTTCCGAAGTAAAAATAACTCCCATACCAGAAAACAAAAACCTTGGAGCTATGCTTCTCGATCGCGATATTGATGCTATTTTTCGCCCGCATCCGCCTGATCAATATCTTGCTGGAGACAAACGAATTCGAAGGTTATTCGAACATCCCAAGACTGAGGAGGCGCGATATTTTAAGAAAAATGGATTCTATCCTATCATGCACATCACTGTTTTTCGTGATGATGTATTGCAAGCTCACCCTGAAGCTGCCGAATTGATGCAAAACGCATATATTGAAGCAAACAATATTAGTCTTCGCTATTACAATGACCCTAATTGGTCCCGGCTGGCTTGGGCCAGGCATTTTCTAGAGGAAGAGTGCCAGCTTCTTGGTGAAGATTTATGGCCGATTGGGATTGAGGATAACCGCGCCTGCCTAGAGAGGTTTATCAACTATTCACATGATCAAGGGTTGATTGATAGACCGCTAAGCGTGGAGGAGTTATTTTCCTAATAAACCGTGCGGGCTATGTCCTTGGCATATGATTGCTGAGCATAAATTGTCACATCGGGTAAATCACTGAACTCGCCGCTGACAACTAAAGCCGATACGGTCTCTCTTTATAATAAAGTGCGTAACGCGCATCGGCTTGAAGCAATTATTTTATTCCGGGACAAAACCTGACCCAAAGGCCGCTTCTATTCCAGCCACGGCGCAAGGTATGCCATAGTTATGCGGGTTTCCTCCCAGCCCACCGACCCCAACCGCACCGGCGACTACGCCGTCAATAATGATTGGAACCGCTCCCGGCTGAGGAAAATCACCAATCCATTCGGGAGCAATATTCTGGCCTGTTGTTACCATCCGGTTCACTTCGGCCGTTGTTCGACGCCAACGCGCAGCTGTCTTGGCTTTTAACTGGGCAGTCGTTCCGGATGTCTCACTTGCGCCCTGCATAGAATGGAAATCAATCAATATTCCAAAGGGGTCAACCACGGCGACGGCTAGGCGAACGTCCCATTCACGGGCAATTTCTATACAGGTGTCTGTTATGGTTTGCGCGGCCTCGCTAGAGACGAATGGTCTATTATAGGTCGTGCCGGCAGGCTGAGCTGTGGCGGACGCGGTAAGTGCCAATATGGTTGCAGTCGCTAGGCCAGCAATAGTCGTGCGATCATACATGGTCTTCTCCATTGGAAGTTTTGTTCGATAAGATTTTACTTGTGCTGAGCAGCCTATGCCAGGCTGGTTGCCGGTTGAATTGTGTTTGGTGCAGTGCCTCGCATTGCGGTCAACATTTCATAGTGATCTGCTAAGCGCGGTAGTACAGATTGTTTTGAACTCTCCAGGCCAGCGCAGTATTTTTGCCAATCCTCTTGGTCCAGCATCGTATCAATAGCATATTCTTTACCACTAAAGTGCCCTTTTGGTTCCAAGATGAAAATGTAATTCCAGTTTGTGAAAAGCGAATCCGAACGTGTATCGAATTCTTCTGGTAATCGGCTGTGCCACATATCCAACCGCCACTTGAGGACATCTGAAACTTTCACATCTTCACGTGTTGCGCGCCAATAGGGTTCAAAACGGTTTGATTTTAGATAGTGGACCTGAATGAAATCACGGATTGTTTCAAATAGGCCTGAAGATAGGGCATTATATTGTTGTACAAGCGGGGGGCTGATCTCCTTTGTCGGAAAGTTCATAAGCAGCCAACGCGCGCTGATCTCGATCGTATGAATTGCGGTTGCCTCGAGCGGCTCTACGAATCCTGCAGACAGACCAATAGCAATGCAGTTTTTAACCCATGCATTTTTTCGATAACCAACATTCATCTTAAGGACACGGGTATCAGGGTCTGGCGCATCTGCGGGGAGGTCCCCCGAGGTACGAAGATGGCTGAGAAATTCATCGTGGGCTTCATCGTCGCTCTTAAAGGCACTTGAATAGACATACCCGGTGCCAACTCTGCTAAATAGTGGAACGCGCCAAACCCATCCCCCGCTGAGAGCCGTTGCACGGGTGCAAGGTTCAATTTTTTTCGGATTACGATGTGGAATCTGAACAGCAACGGCACGATCGTTAAGAAGACAGTCCCCAAAACTTACAAATGGGTCTTCAGATATTTTGCTGTGAACGACTCCGCGAAAGCCGGTGCAATCAATGACAAGTTCAGCGGGATGGCGGCCATTTTTTTTAAGTGTCAGTGCCGTAATGTAACCGCGCTTGTCTTTTTCAACATCCAACACATCGTCGCGAACATGTATGAGCCCCCGGTGGATTGCCAAATCACGTAAAAAATCAGCAAAGAGGGCAGCATCCAGATGATAGGCATAGTTTACATGGCGGCCATAGTCAGGGCTGTCCATTTGACGCGGCGCCTTCATGCTCCGCAAAATAGCGACATTTGGCACAATGCTATCCACCAGGCTCATGCCTGGTTTCGGGGGGCCATATTTTCGGTAGTAATAAGCGGGCGATTTGCCAGCGCAGGTCGGTGGTGAGTTGAAAGGATGATAAAAGACCGGACGCTGTCCTGATGTATCGGTGAACCAATCTGCAAAACGAACCGCTAACTTAAATGATGCGTTACACCTTTGCATGAACTCACGTTCATTGATGCCAAAGTCCTGTAGGGTTTCAGGCAGCGTTATGAGTGTTGCTTCGCCAACCCCAATAGTTGGAATCGTTGGCGATTCCACAAGTGTAATCTTAATTTGCTTTTCTTTTGGGTTGGCATTTAGTGCTGTTTGAAGCATCAACGCCGTCAGCCAACCGGCCGTACCCCCGCCGACAATAGTCAATTGCTCGATCTGATTACTCATTGTCTCTCGCTATGCGTGTTTAGTCGATTCAAGTCAGTTACGGAGCATTGCCCGTGCCCGCTCTACAATATGCGGCGGCGTCGCGTAAATTTCTTCAATTAGTATCTGCGCTTCTTCCCCTGTCATTGGCGCAATATCTAATCTTGCCTGTTGTGCATCGCGTAGAAATTCAGGGTCGGCCACGGTATCATCAAAAGCTTTGCGTAAGGCGGCCGCACGATCAGACGGGATATCCGGTGGGGCCAGGAAGGGCCTGCCCACCGCGCCACGGGCAAAGATCATACGAAAAAGTTGCGCGTCGTCTTCATTTTTAGCGAGATCCATAACCCAAGGGATACCCATCTCTGTAAGCTCTGGATGAGGAGCAAGAGACATCTGAAGAAGAATTTTCACCTTGCCCTCGTCCAGCCAGCTTTGATTGGTGGAAATCAGACTGGCCCAGGACCAACCACAACGTCCATCTACCTCACCGCGTTCCAGCGCATAGAGAAGATCGGCGCCGCCCGGATAGCCGCTCACTATCCGAAACTTCGCCCCTAAAACATCTCCTAGTATGCGTGGGTACACATCGGGATCGCCACTAATACCAACCCCACCAGTTATCAGTTCTTTGTCGTAGAGATCTGAGAATTCATCTATCCCAGCGCGCTCCCAAGCTGCGCAAACACTGACTTCGTCAGTTGTGCTCCCGATCCAAGTAAACTTTGTTGCTTCAAAACGGAGCGTCTCCGGCGGGGACATCCCAACCAAAGGTTCAAAGGGTATGCCGCGTGCGACGAGGCCAAGGGCCGTACCATCCTTTGGTGCGGCGTTATAGAGCCAATTGGCAAGTTTTAGACTTCCCGCGCCTTCCATATTGAGTGGAACAACTGTGGGATTACCAGGAATGTGTTTTCCAATATGGCGGGCAATTAGACGGTTATGATTGTCATAGCCCGAGCCAACCGTAAAACCATTGTACATCTCAAGGACGTTCTCACTGTAGAACTCCTCTACGCTCTGCGCGCTCGCTGACCTAGTGTTGAGACCTAACGCCACAACCACAAGGCCGAGCAAGCAAATATAGATCTGTACTCTCATAAATATCAGCTCACTGGCTCTGGCTCCGGGCCGTTCCCGGTGCCCTGAATTTTTGTTTGCCCCGCTATACTATCATTCTGAACAGGAGATGAAACTAGACTAAAATCAAGGAGAATTTTGGAAATTAAGGCAGTTCTTGCCTTCCCCGATATTACCAAAAGGCGCTAGGGAAGGGGTCATGCAGACCTTTCTTCTATTACTTGCGCTGCCATTCTTGATAGTGCTTTTCATTCATCTCAGGGCGGTGAGTAAATTTGACCGCTATGCACGTGACGCAATGAAGCATGTCCGCAACAGTTGGGGCGCTGATAATGACGACGAGATTAACCCCGATGCCATCCCACAGATCATTCACAACTTTGCAAGCAAAGCTGGCGTCCCATCATCAAACCCACCATTGAGCGTATTTTTTTATCAACTTTGTCAAATGCGCATGAAGCCTGGTGATGCTTGGATGAATCTGCGCGCAGAGCAAGCTATTGGCGTTCAAAAGCTTAGTTTTGTTTGGTACGCGGAACAAAAGAAGAGCATTTTCGTTACGATGCGCGTTGTAGATGGTTATGTTGATAGCTGTGGCTTCTTGAATGTGCGGGCACTTGGCTCCTTGCCACTCGCGGATATGACTGGCCCGGGTGCTGATGAGGCTGAGCTCATGCGCTATCTTGCTGAGCTTCCCTGGGCGCCAGATGCGATGTTACACAACCCAAATCTGCGTTGGCATCAGCTAAACGACAAAACGGTTGAAGTGGAGGCGGGCAATGGAATCACTGTCGCCAAAGTCCGCCTCTATTTTGATGATGCTGGTGACATTGTTGAGATGCAGGCGGATGCACGGGGTAGAGCTGAAGGCATGGAGGTCGTGCCACGTCCTTGGCGCGGTTACTATTCGGACTATCGCGAGATCGAAGGGGAATTTGCTGGTAAAACTGGCTTTCGCCGAATTCCTACAAAAGTAGAAATAGGCTGGCTTCTAGAAGATGGTTATTTTTCCTATTGGCGTGGCCAGATTGCAACCTATGGCCTGGAGCATGACCAACGGCGTGGCATTTCAGACGCTTCTTGAAGGGGCGGGCTCAAACGTGTATCCAGCGCCCAGTCGCCGGGGCGTGGCGCAGCCTGGTAGCGCATCTGCTTTGGGAGCAGAGGGTCGCGTGTTCGAATCACGCCGCCCCGACCATAAACCTACTCTAATTTGTGAGATATTTTTATGCTGGCCCGTATTTATCAACCTTCGCGCAGTGCGATGCAATCTGGAAAGGCTCGTAGCAAGAAATGGGTACTAGAATATGAGCAGGAATCTCCACGGGCCATAGATCCGCTTATGGGCTGGACTAGCACAGGTGATATGTACCAGCAGGTGAGAGTTGAATTTGGCTCGATGGGTGAGGCAACCGCCTATGCCGAGAGTAATGGGATAGCCTATCAAGTATTCAAGCCTCGCAACCCATTACTCAAAGCGAAGTCCTATCTGGATAATTTTCGTTTTGACCGCAAAATTCCTTGGACGCATTAATTTTAGAGATTCCGTTTTTGTCCTGGTGCAGGCTAATCTTCCGCATGGCAACGACCCCGTAGCTCAGCTGGATAGAGCAACAGCCTTCTAAGCTGTGGGTCGCAGGTTCGAATCCTGCCGGGGTCGCCACAAAAAACAGTTTTGAGGGTTGCTCTGGGCTCTCAATATTAACCAGGTTTTACATTATTAAATTTACCAATCGATACACAAAATATGAACGAAGGCCCCCAGAGTGCAGGTCTTTTTTCACTTATTGGTTCGGCTGTATGTGGGCCGTGCCAAAATACTTCTTAGCGACAGGTGCAGCGCTCTCTATTTCAACAAGTGCGTGGGGTGCTGAAACACCAAACGTTGAAGAACAAATGACGATTTATCCAACGCTCACTACGAGCTCACAACCAGTACGCGATTTTGCGACCTACATGCCAACGGCAAGGGCAACCCTGATCCAGCAGTCGGAAGCGCCAAATATTGATGGCGATCTGTCTGATGTAATTTGGCAAAGGGCTGAGGCTATTACTGAGTTTTACCAAATTGAGCCCGATGCAGGGCAGCCAGCCTCGGAACAAACCGATGTTCGCTTTCTTTACGATGCCGATAATCTCTACATTCATATTTATTCTTATGATCGTCAGCCAGACCTTATCCGTGGATCTACTATGAACCGTGATGGTAGTTTCCTTGGCGACGATACCGTGCGAATCTACCTAGACCCGCTGAACACACGGCGGGATGGCTACCAATTCGTTGTGAACTCCTTGGGGGGGCGCATCGATCAGCTACTTCAGAACAATTCAGATTTCATCCGTGCGTGGGACGGGCTCTGGACCGGCCGCGCCAGAGTGGTTGACGACGGCTGGACGGTGGAAATGGTGATCCCGTTCCGTGGCTTACCCTTCGACACCTTAAAGTCCGATTGGGTCATGGATATCACCCGTGAAATTCGCCACTTAAACGAACGTATCCGTTGGAGTTCTATCAGTGCCTCAACATTGAGCACCGATATTTCGCGTTCTGGAACACTGACTGGAATATCGGGTATCAATCAAGGACAGGGTCTTGATATCGAAGTATTTGGAGCTACGCGATATCGTTTCGATTGGGAAAATCCGCAACGAGAAACCAAAACCGCACGATTTTCTGGCAATGCGTTCTACAAAATCACGCCGCAACTGACAGGTACGCTGACTGTCAATCCAGATTTTTCTGATAGTCCGCTAGATTTACTACAGGTGAACACCACTCGCTTTGATTTGTTCCAAGAGGAGACACGAAATTTTTTTCTACAAGATGCAGCTACGTTCGAGTTTGGTGGCAGAGCTTTCTCGGCTACTTTTGGATATAATTATCCGGCAGAAAATGGATCGCCATTCTTCTCACGAAATCTTGGTCTTGCTGAGGGTGTCCCAATCAGCATTGTCACCGGCGGAAAATTATCTGGTCAATTAGCGGGCCTTGGTATCGGAGCGATTTCGGTCGTAACTAATGGCACTCATGATAGCCAGCATAGTCAAGTTCTTTCAGTCGTGCGCAGCACCAAAACAATTGGTGAATCTAAAATTGGGTTAATGGTAACGAATGGCGATCCGACTGGTCGCAGCAAAAATACGCTTGGCGGAATCGATTTGCAGTATCGCAATTCTAATTGGCAGCCTGGCAAGATTTTGCTGTTTGATTCGTATTACATGCGCAGCATTTCAAACACCAAAGGGGATGATGATTCATTCGGCGCAACGCTTTATTTGCCCAATGAACCGTTTAGCCTTGAGACACGCTTTAAGCAGGTCGGCAAAAACTATTCACCAACTCTTGGCTTCGTGAATCGTACAGGGATCCGACAATATGATGGGGTAGCGCTCTATCGCCGTCGCGACTTTGGATGGCGCTTTCTCGACCTAGCAACATCCTGGTATGCAGTCACTGACCACAGCAATCGTTTGGAATCACGCGAGAACGGTATCTGGGCCGGGATATCGTTACGATCGACAGATATGTTATATTTGCGAGGTTTCAACAATTATGAAGACGTGCCCTCGACGTTTAATATCGCTGGCAAAATTCCTGTTTTCCCCGGTCGATATAGTTGGACCAACGGGAATCTTAACATTCAAACCTCGGGTTCGCGCCCCATAATTGTTCGCCTCGATGTGTTGTGTTGTAGTTATTACAACGGAAAACAGTTACGGACTAACTTGCAATTAGATTTGCGGCCTAATGCGTTTTTTCAGTTCGTTCCAACATATACATACACACATTTTGATTTGCCGGGTGGGCTATTGAACATTCACGCTCTGTCACTTTCACTCATCACAAATTTTACGCCTGATATGCAGCTCTATACCGAGGTGCAATATGACAATGTTAGTGAAAAATTTACGCTCTCGATGCGATATCGCTGGGAATATGAGTTGGGACAGGAGCTTTTTGCCTCCATTGGTCACTCGGGGCTCATTCCTGATCGCGCGTTTCAGTCGCGAACCACACAGGGCATAATACGCATAGGAAACACATTCCGGTTTTAGCGCAACAGGATTTTAACTCTGGATTGCAGAGTTTAAACGCAGCCGGCGAGCCATCATTTGCCTTTCAACTTATCAAACGCCTTACGCACTGCCTGGCCAGCAGCGTAAGCACGATCATCTTCCTTGGCGATTTGTTTAGTTTTTTGAATTACACTACGGGCAGCCTCTGCTGCTTTTTCCCGTGCCTCAGGGTTGGAAGCAGCCTTTTGTGCAACGTAGTAAACAAGTTGGCGCAGTATTGTCATTTTAATAGTCTAACCAATCTTATCGTGAGTAATTCTTTGAATAAATTCGCCGGCGAGTTGTATGCCGCGGCGATCAATTGTGTGACCTATTCCAGATAGCAAATGGCTTTCGACTGGCAATCCTCTGTTTGTTAGATTATTGGCCACACTTTGCAGCCGGTCTGGATTACGCTCCAGGGCGCCGAGGACCAGAAGCACCGGGGGTGACCCTGATAATTGTGGAAGCCCTTCCTCTGCAAGCTGTAAACCAGCAAAAGAAATGATAGCGGCAGGAAGCGGGGTACGGCGAAGGCCAGCATTCAGAACCATCATTGAACCTTGGCTGAAGCCAAGTAGAATCAAGCGATCGGGGCCGAGCCCGAGTCTTTCCAATTCAGCATCCAAGAATTGATTGAATATGGGGGCGCCTTCGCGCATGCCACGCGACACCATCCCAACCGGATCATTACCGAGCGCACCAGGAAACCAGCGGTAGCCAAAATCTTGACGTGGGAATGGTCCAGTTGGAGAAGCAAAAGCGGCAGAAGGAAGAAAAGTCTGGAGGGCCGGTGCTAGGCCCATCATATTCGGGCCGTCGCCACCGGAGCCGTGACACAATACGACTAACCATTCAGGGTGCTCCGTCGCTGCAGAAAGGCGCGGGCCATCCAGGCCATCAGGTGGGCTCGCCGTTTTTCCTGATCGGAGCAAAATTGGGAGCGAAAGAGCTGCAAGTCCACCAAGAACTACCGAGCGTCGAAGCATTGCTTTTCCCTTCACTGCTTCCCCTATTATAACATCAGTAACACAAGAAAGAGTCAGTCAGGTCAGACGAATGTTCACTGGCCAGCTAATGTTCTAGGGACACCTAGTAACTAACTGATTAAACAAATAAATTAGGATTTATTGAAATTGGAAGTTTACAAGCTCAAAGGTAACTTGTTGGTCTTGATAACTCCTCTTGGATATAAGCTGTATAATAAATGTAGAAGCGTAACGAAGATCATTCCGCAGGATCTATGTGAGTATTTTGGTGGCTAAGCTTTCATGGCTTTAAGGTCGCAGAATTCTGATTTGTAGTGAGGTAATCTCATGCAGTGTCGTAAAGCAAACTTACTCGTTGGATTGTCATTTTTTCTTACGCCGGTGTTGGTTGCGGCTGCGCAAACCACTCCTGAAGAAACAGTTCTAGAGATGCTGGAGCGTGATCAACCCTATCATACGGTCTCTGAAGAATTGTTTAAGAATCTTGGCTGGGAGCTACCGGATGGTGGATTGCAGGTCAAGAAATTAGCAGATGAGGCGCCAGGTAGCGCCATCGATCCCCGAATGATTGAAACACTTGATTCAGATAACCTCGGTTATACGGCCAAGTGGCATGAATTACGCTTCAGCAAATATAATCTAGACTGGGACATTCCAGGTCTTCACTTGGTTCCTAATAATCCTCTGCCTGACATGCCGACGCTGGTGATTATTCATGGCGGCAATTGGAATTGGCATTATTGGTTTCTAGATCCTCTGAACAACGCTGGAGTGGGGCAGTACCTTGCACAAAAAATTCCAGTTCTGTTGATTACAATTCCCGGCCGTTATCGACATGGAGGCTGGATAGAACAGGACTATGTAAATCGAACTCCTGGTTATTTATTAGACGGTGATGTCAGCGCTGAAGAGACTAAGATTCGTAATGCAATCTATACATTCCAACTCGTCGCTGATGGGGTGGAAGAGCTCGTGAATACTGTTATATCCGGACCTATTGTCATTGTTGGCCATTCTACTGGAGGCGAACTCCAATTCATTTTAAAGAACTCCAGTCTAGCTGAACGCATGCACGGTCTTTCACTTGGCTGGGCCACGGGAGGGCCGGCAAGACTACAGTCGATGGTTGAGTTCCGTGGGCCCAGAACTGTCGATGATTATATTGATATTTGGGATCTACGCGAGCGCCCAGCCAGCGGTTTGGCTGGTGGCTATCTTGGCCCTTTAAATCCGATTTGGAACCCAGAGGATTCCCGAAAGGAGATGTCCGAACGCTGGTTTGGTTTGGAGCAACGCCGCATCCCAGGGTTTAAACATGTTTTGCAGGACATGGAGCACCAGGGTGCTGCCAACCTTATCATTCATGTCACCACACAAGTGCGACAGGCTCTAGAGGGAAATACGCTCGGCGTCTCTCCTGAGGCTGTGATTTCAGATTTATTTTCTACCATGCGTTCACCCCTTAACGGTTATAGGCGTATGATTTGGACGGTGGCTGCACAGGATGATGGCCACTGGACACCGGAAGATCCGTTATCTTCCAGAGAGTTTCTGGTTGCTGAAGAATTTCGTAAGGAAAACCCAGATATTCCTATTCGTGTAATGGTCTATGATCTTCCTCTGACACATCAAGGAGGCATTGAAACTCCGCGTGAGCTGGCCGGAGGTTTTCTGGCCGCGTTAAAATGGCTCGTACTACCATAAGCAATGCAAATACGTTACGTCGCCGCACTCAATATAATGCGTCTTGTGGTAAGCGTTCACTCCAATATCGCCTGGTAGATGCCTCCTTAAGAATACGGAGCTTTTTATGATCCGCATACATTACCTGGCCATGCTGGGGCTTTTAGGAGGGATTGTGTCGGTTGCGGTGGCGCAAGAGAAAAATTTTACGCCAGTGACGCAGCAGATGCTTGAGAACCCGAGCCCGAATGACTGGTTGATGTTTAGCCGAACATATGATGCGCAACGTTTCAGTCCACTTAGTCAGATTAACAAGGAAAACGTAGACCAACTCCGACTAGCCTGG
>Ga0315338_1002140_pt1 | contig 20800 bp, 20 predicted proteins | sample ASW8metaG_FD_204518 | JGI IMG/M metagenome (GOLD analysis project Ga0315338, IMG submission 204518) | Ammonia-oxidizing marine archaeal communities from Monterey Bay, California, United States - ASW #8 | ecosystem: Environmental > Aquatic > Marine > Coastal | place: USA: California | collected... | reverse complement strand
TTAGTAACGCCGAAGCGACTCTAGAAACCGTAGTTGCTGTACGTGATCGTGTAATTCAGGCTTATCAAGACATCATAAAAATGCCAATCTAGGCTGTAGGTAAAAATACAGCGTAAGGATTTTGCAAAATGACCCCAACAGATGTCGTTGATGTGGCACGTGAAGCGATCTGGGTTCTGTTGGCTGTTGCCTCTCCGGTTATGTTGGTTGCCTTGGGTGTCGGTCTGGTTGTCGCCCTGATTCAGGCTTTGACCCAGGTTCAGGAAATGACATTAGCGTTCGTTCCAAAAATTCTGGCAATTTTCCTGTCCCTGATTATCTTTCTGCCTTTTATGATTTCGCAGATGATCGGTTTGATGGAGCAGCTTACCCAGCGGATATCTGGACTATGAGCGGGGCATTCTGAATGCTCGATGAAATCCTTACCGTTAATATATTTGCTTTCCTGCTGGTTTTTACACGCCTGGGGACGGCCTTTATGGTGGCTCCCGGATTTGGAGAAGGCTTTGTCACACCACGTGTGCGTCTTTCCATTGCCCTTGCCGTCAGCTTTCTGGTGATGCAGTTCGTTGCCGATAAATTACCGCCAGAACCTGGAACCCCTATAGAACTGGTTATGCTGCTTTTGGGGGAATTCCTAATAGGTTTGATCATGGGTGGCGTTTTGCGGCTTGCTCTAAGTGGATTGCATGTGGCAGGGACTATTATTGCGCAGCAATCAGGGCTTGCAGCAGCGCAATTCTTTGATCCGGGGCAAATGACCCAAGGTGCCATTACCAGTACCTTTTTAACCCTGATGGGCTTAACAATGATATTTGTGACGGACTTGCATTACCTGTTTTTGCAGGGACTTTTTGCCAGTTACACTTTGTTCCCGGCTGGCACTGTTCCGCCGCTTGGGGATGTTAGTATGCTAGTCACGGATTTCGTCCAAGGCTCATTCGAGCTTGGTTTCCAGATTGCGGCGCCGTTTCTGGTCTTTGGTTTGACATTTTATATTGGCGTTGGCTTGATTAACCGGTTGATGCCGCAAGTACAGATTTTCTTTGTCGCCATGCCGCTGCAGATTGTTCTGTCTTTTGCAATATGGGCCGTTACCATCGGCGCCGGTATGATGTGGTTCATTGCCTATTACGAGCAAGTGCTGATGCGCTTTCTGGGGGAATAGAGACCAATGGCTGACGATAAGGATGATGCTCAAAAAACCGAGGAACCGACCGCCAAAAAACTTGAGGATGCCTTCAAGAAAGGACAGGTGCCAAAGTCTCAGGAGGTTGGGCATTGGTTCATGACAATGGGAATTACGCTGGTTGTCATGATCTTTATTGCGGGCCTTGGCAAAGCGCTGACGTTCGACTTAATGAAATTTATCGCCGAACCCCATGCCATTCCATTTGACCGCTATCATCTGGGAACACTTTTCGGGGATTTGGGATGGGAAGTTGTCTATGTATTGGCGCCAGCGCTGGGCACCTTGATGATCGCCGGATTGCTTGGGAATCTTGTCCAGCATCGTCCGGTTTTTTCAGCAGACAGGCTGAAGCCCAAGTTCGAAAAAATCTCCTTACTTAAAGGAGTTAAGAGGCTTTTCTCCCTTAAATCCTTTATGGAATTTTTAAAGGGGATACTTAAGCTTACCTTGGTTGGCTGCATTGCTATTTTGTTTGTTCTACCGTCCATGGATCAACTTCCGATCGTTATTTCCTATAGTGTGAACCAGGTATTGGAGCTTATCCAAGACCAGTCGCTGTTGCTACTGGCGGGTGTTGTTGCCGTTATGAGCGTTGTTGCAGGCCTAGATTTTATGTACCAGCGCTATAATCACCATAAAGAACTGCGAATGACCAAGCAGGAAGTCAAGGACGAGAATAAGCAGACAGAAGGCGATCCGATGATTAAATCTCGCCTTCGGGCTATCCGGATGGAGCGGTCACGGCAGCGGATGATGCAGGCAGTGCCCACGGCCGATGTCGTGATTACAAACCCAACCCATTTTGCGGTGGCGCTCAAATATAGTGCCGAGGATGAACGAGCGCCGGTTGTTGTGGCCAAGGGTCTGGACAACATCGCTTTTAAAATTCGCGAGATTGCCGAAGAAAGTGAAATTCCGGTTGTCGAAAATCCGCCTCTGGCACGGGCATTACATAAAGCCTGTAATCTTGATGATGAAATTCCATATGAACATTTTAAGGCCGTTGCTGAAATTATAGGCTATGTGATGCGGCTGAATAAGAATAAATTGAAGAACTAGACGAGCGAAGATGTGAAAAACACTCCAAAGCGACCTCAAAGTCGTAAATTTTTTATGGGCGTCGACGCCCGGCAACTTGCCGCCGCTTTCTTTCTGGTGGCGGTCCTGATTGTGATCTCCGCCTTGCTGGGGACGGAGCTAGGCCCTGTTAACCTGGTTATCTTGAGCGCAATGGTAGTTGCAGCCATGGGCCTCGGGCTATGGTATCTGATTTTTCATGGATTGCGCCGTGCCGCGAGCGGTAATTTGGAGCTTCTTACTGACGTTATTTCCGCGAGCCCTGAAGGGCGCCTGATTACGACGAAAGATGGAAGCTATGTGTCGTCCAATGGAGTTTATCGGCAGTTACTTGGATTGTCTTCCCGTGGCGCAAACAAGACCCTGCAAGAAGCGTTATCCGAAGATCCAAAAGCCGCTGGTCAACTTTCTACCATGCTGAAGACGGCTGTTTACGAGGGAGCGTCAGGCGCGCGAATTGACTTGCAGATGAAAACCGGTCGCTGGCTTTCTATTCTTGCCCACTCAATTGAAGCGTTACCCGACAATATCATTTGGTATGTCACAGAAACAACAAAACAGCATGCAGTCGCAGAAGATGAAAGAAGTGAGCGCAAAAAACTCTCTGAGTATTTTAACAATGCTCCTGTCGGATTTTACTCTTTGGATGGCACCGGGAAAATTCAGTTTGCCAATCGAATTTTTGCTGACTGGCTGGGTTATCATCAGGATGAATTATCGGAAGGTCATCAGGCTTTTTCTGATTTGATTATTAAACCAAAAGATGGTCAGCTTGATTTTATCGAGGATCTCTCGGAAGTAGGGCATTTGTTCGAAGGTGAGTTGGATTTGCGCCGCCGTGACGGCACGGTGTTGCCGGTTCACATCACCCAAACAATTGTCAGAGATGATGCCGGAAAGGCTATTGGGTCACGGTCAGTGGTTCGCGAGTTATTGCAAGAGCAGGAATGGCGCGAACGGGTCGAAAATGCTGAACTGCATTTCAGGCGGTTTTTTGAAGCTGCGCCCATCGGTATCGTCATATTGAATGGTGATGGCATTGTTATGGAGGGAAATCCAGCTTTTCGAGTGCTGACGGAAACAGTGGTCAACAGTGCTGTTGGCGCCCATGTAACAGAGCTTGTCCAACTTGTCGAACGGGACATGCTGCAATCGAAACTAACGGACGCGGCGGTCAGTGAAATGACCTCGACGCCCATTGAAGTGAAACTGAAAGGGGATACGGAGCGGGCGGCAAATTTCTATTTCTCTGCCATCGCCGGAACAGACGAAAATTCTGGCAGCATTCTGGTACATGTCGTGGATACGTCGATCCAACGTAATTTGGAAGTTCAGTTTGCCCAAAGCCAGAAGATGCAGGCCGTTGGTCAATTGGCAGGTGGTGTCGCCCATGATTTCAATAACCTGCTAACTGCTATGATCGGGTTTTGTGACCTGTTGCTGCTCCGTCACCAGGTTGGCGATCCGTCTTATTCGGATATCACCCAGATCAAGCAAAATGCTAATCGCGCGGCTGGTCTCGTCCGGCAGTTGCTGGCTTTCTCACGACAACAGACCCTGCGGCCGGAAGTCACAGACCTGACGGATGTACTGGCAGAGCTTTCAAACCTGCTTCGTCGTTTGATCGGTGAAGCTATCCAGCTTAAAATCAACCATGCTCGTGATTTATGGCTGGTCAAAGTAGACCGCGGCCAGTTTGAGCAGGTCATTATTAACCTCGCCGTGAACGCCCGTGATGCAATGGCTGGCGATGGTACTCTGACCTTTGAGACCGAGAATTTGACCATTGCCAAACGCGGCGACGAATTCCATGATCTTATCCCGGCAGGCGACTATATTCTGGTCAAGGTGTCCGATACGGGAACCGGCATCTCCGATAACGTTATCGCTAAGATTTTCGACCCGTTCTTTACGACGAAAAAAGTGGGTGAGGGGACAGGCCTGGGCCTCAGTACTGTTTACGGAATTATCAAGCAAACCGGTGGTTTCATTTTTGCGGAAAATAACGAAGGTTCCGGTACTACATTTAGCATCTTCCTGCCAAGACATGCTGAAACATCGATTGCATCTGATATGAAGGAGGCAACGCCCGCTCTCGCCCATCGAGATTTGACGGGCAAAGGCACGATATTGCTGGTGGAAGATGAAGACCCCGTTCGTTTGTTTGCATCCCGCGCATTACAGAACAAAGGATATACGGTTCTTCAGGCAGATTGCGGTGAAACCGCATTGGAAGTGGTTGCAGAACACAAAGGCGATATTGATCTTGTCATAACAGATGTGGTGATGCCGGTCATGGACGGCCCGACTTTGGTCAAGAATATTTTTGCAGATACGCCGGATATGAAAGTCATCTTTATTTCCGGATATGCAGAGGATGCGTTCCGCAAGGATCTGGATTTTGACGTCAGTAAAATCGACTTCCTGCCGAAACCGTTTTCCTTGAAAGACATTGCTGAAAAGGTAAAAGAAGTGCTGTCACGTTAGGCGTGTGAGTTTTCCGCCTGATGGGTCTTTAAAAATTCGATCAGGACGTTCTTGGCCCCCAGAATATGTTGTTCGGTTAATTTGGCTGCACGAATGGCGTCCCTGTTCTCAAAGGCCTCCAGAATTTCAAGATGCTCTGTGTTTGCTTTTCCCAAACCATCGGTCAGGGAAATTTGGGCACGCAGATATCGGTCAATCCGGTCAAGTGTATTGCTGATAATCGAAAGGTGGAATGTCATCCCGCTATCGCGATAGAGCGTATAATGAAACTTGCGATTAAGCTCTCCCCAATCCATCGGCTCCGCTGTTGATAGGAATTGCTCATAATAGGAGCGCGCCTCTGCAGCTGTATCTTTCTGTTGCGCAGGAACTGCAGCGGCCATCACCGTGCTCTCTACCAAGCTTCGAAAATTGAATATTTCTGCAACCTCATCAATAGAAATACCGGCCACAAAGGCACCTTTATAACGTTCTGTCCGGACAAGACCTTGCTGCTCCAAGCGGGATAGAGCTTCGCGCACAGGAATACGACTGGTATTGAAGAGCTTGGCAATTTCGTCCTGACGCAAAGGCTCGCCATCCGCCAATTCACCTTTAATAATAGCGTGCCGTAACGCGTCGAAAATGATATCCGATGCAGAGGCCATCTTGGCAATATTCACGACTTCCAGCTTCAAAATGTCTTCCTTTCATTCCGCTGCCGATATAGGTACAGATTATCGGTGACGGTCATCATCCGTAACCATTCATCCTATACATATTTTTTTATATTGCAAATTGGATCCAATATATTTAGTCCTATTAAGATACTGATTCGAACCCTGACTGTTAAGTTATGAAAGGTATCAAAGCCATGTGGAAAGGCGTCATCCCCGCAGTTACGACAAAATTCAAAGAAGATCTTAGCCTTGATCATGCCGAGATGGAGCGCTGCTTTAGCTATCAGATGGCGGCGGAGTGCCACGGTCTGATTGCCTGCGGGACATTGGGGGAGGGCAATATGCTATCTCATGATGAACGGCTGGAAGTTTTGGGGCTTTGCAAACAGGCAACAGGCGACAAGCCCGCGCTGCTGACAATTTCCGAGCCCGGCGAGCGGGAGGCCTGTGAGCTTGCACGGCGGGCAAGGGGAGCAGGTGCTGATGGCCTGATGATTGTGCCATCTCCAATATATCACACTGACCCCGACGAAACTGTGGCGACATTGAAGGCCATTGCAGCAGCAGGTGAGTTGCCGGTCATGATTTATTCCAACCGGGTTGGATATCGAGTGGATGTCACTCCGGATATTATGATGGAACTTGCCGATGACCCGCATTTCGTCGCGATCAAGGAAAGCTCTGACGATATCCGCCGGGCAACGGAAATTTTCAACCTGCTGGGGGATCGATTTAATGTACTGACCGGCGTCGATAATCTTGGTTACGAAGCGCTTTGCGTTGGCGCGGTTGGCTGGGTGGCTGGTCTGGTGGTTGCCTTTCCTCGCGAAACTGTCGCAATTTACGAGCTGGTGCAGCAGAGGCGCCATAAGGAAGCGCTGGAAATTTATCGCTGGTTCCGCCCGCTTCTTGATCTGGATGTCTCTACTTTTCTTGTACAGCAAATCAAATTGGCGGAAGTAATCGAACTCGGATCGAATGACCGGGTTCGCGGGCCTCGTATGCCGCTCAAAGGTGAACATCGGGCCCGTGTGGAAAGAATAGTGCGGGATGCGATTGCAACGCGCCCGGAAATTCCGCAGATTTAAGGGCAAGCTTTTGTTTTAGTTTATAAACCAGGGGTCGATATCACTCCTTTCGGTCCCTATCGGTTTTAGGAAGATAAAATGGCACAGCATACTTTTCTTTGTATTGATGGGCATACTTGCGGCAATCCGGTTCGTGTCGTCGCGGGAGGAGGCCCACAACTTGAAGGCACGAGTATGCTGGACCGCCGTGCTCAATTTTTGGAAGAATTCGACTGGATCCGAACGGGATTAATGTTTGAGCCGCGCGGTCATGACCAGATGTCCGGTTCCATCCTATATCCACCAACGCGGGACGATTGCGACATTGGTGTGCTCTTTATCGAAACGTCTGGCTGCCTGCCTATGTGCGGTCACGGCACCATCGGGACGGTGACCACCGCTATCGAACATGGACTGGTCACGCCAAAAACCCCGGGTGTCCTTAATCTTGATACACCGGCCGGGCGGGTTGTTGCCGAATATAGACAGGAGGGGCGCTTTGTCGAAGAGGTACGTCTGACCAATGTTCCTTCCTTCCTGTATGAAACGGACTTGACCGCAGAATGTCCTACCTTGGGGTCGGTCACAGTCGATATCGCGTATGGCGGTAATTTTTATGCGATTGTCGAGCCGCAGGAAGTATTTCGTGATATGGCAGATCATCGCGTCATTGATCTTATGGGCTGGAGCCCGGACTTAAGGGCCGCGCTCAACGAAAAATATACGTTCGTTCATCCAGAAAAGCCGGAGATTTCCGGGCTCTCCCATATCCTTTGGACCGGGGCTCCGACGCAGGAGGGAGCCACAGCGCGCAATGCCGTATTCTACGGCGATAAAGCCATCGATCGCTCCCCTTGCGGGACGGGTACATCGGCGCGTATGGCACAATGGGCCGACCGTGGTGACTTGTCCTTCGGTGATGAATTCGTTCATGAAAGCATCATCGGCTCATTGTTTAGCGGTCGTGTGGAAGGAACCGCAAAGGTCGGTGAGTATGATGCAATTATTCCATCCATTGGCGGCTGGGCGCGAGTGACAGGGCTCAACACCATATTTATTGATGATCGTGATCCTTTCGCGCATGGTTTCGTAGTTGCATAGGGAAAAATGACATGAGAATAACCTCTATCAAAGCCTGGCAAGTGGATTTACCGCTGAAAGAAGGGCGCTATAGTTGGTCAAATGACAATTTTGTTGAAGTGTTTGACAGTACGGTCGTTGCCATCGAAACAGATGAAGGGATCACTGGATATGCGGAATGCTGTCCGTTGGGTTCCACTTATCTCCCCTCCTATGCCAAGGGTGTCCGGGCTGGACTGGAAGAATTAGCGCCACATCTTATCGGTGCTAATCCGCTAGCACTTAATGATATCAACAGGCGGATGGATCGTGCTCTTCGCGGCCATCCGTACGCCAAGGCACCTATTGACATCGCCTGTTGGGATATTCTGGGCAAGGCTACAAGCCAGCCTGTGTATAATTTGCTCGGCGGAGCTATGCAGGACGATATAGCCCTGTACCGGGCCATATCCCAGGAAAGCCCGGACCAGATGGCCGCAAAAATCGAGGACTACAGTGCGGAAGGCTATACCAAATTTCAGTTGAAAGTTGGCGGGGGTGCGAATGAGGATATTGACCGTATCCATGCCACCCGCGCCATTCTCAAAAAGAGTGATATTTTGGTGGCTGATGCCAATACCGGCTGGACCCGGCATGAGGCTGCTCGTGTTGTAGGTGCCGTCGCAGATCTCGACGTGTATATTGAGCAGCCCTGCCTAACATACGAAGAATCAGTTTCCATTCGTCGGCGTACGACCCTCCCGTTTATTCTCGATGAGGTCATTGATGGAGCAGGGACATTGGTTCGAGGTATTGCAGAAGATGCCATGGACTGTATAAATCTGAAAATTTCGAAAGTCGGCGGGTTGACACAGGCGCGGCTGATGAGGGATCTAAGCGTTGCATCGGGGATTCCCATGACTATAGAGGATACCTGGGGCGGGGATATTACCACCGCCGCCATCGCGCATCTCGCGCTTTCCACACCGGAGGAGTTTTGTTTCTCCGCAACCGACTTCAATTCCTACGGTACGGTAACGATCGCGGAGGGTGCACCGGAGCGGATCAACGGCAGAATGACAGCAGCCGATCGTCCGGGCCTCGGCATCACTCCTGACTTTGATATGCTGGGTGAGCCTGAACTAGTTGTTAAATAAGAAAATTACTTCTGAAGAAATGGCTTCAGGCTGTCCGTAAAAAATTCCAGAAATTCCAACGCGATCATCGACGATAAAGTATGAGTGGGTCGTAATAGTGAAAGTACGTGGGGTATCTGCGGCGTAAACGGGCGTATAATCAGACCTCGGTCTTCATGTCCGACAGCATCCATCTCACTGACGACGGAAACGCCTGAACCTTCTGCCACGAGCATACAGGCGGCAGTAAATTGTCTGGTCTCAATCCAGCTATTCATTGGAACTTTTTGAGAGGCAAATGCTGCACTCAATTCACGGAAAAATATGCTGTCTTTGCGCGTATGGATGAGCGGTTCGCCTTCAAGATCGCGCGGGCTGACTTCCTTTTTATCTGACAGTGGGTGCCCTTCAGGCAAAATACAAACCGTCCGTATGGATATTTTTTCGCTGTCTACCGCTGGATGATCTGAAAATCCATCTGTAATCCCGCAGTCATATTGCTCCCCTATGATCCATTCCATAATACGTTCCGGGCGATCTGGCTCCAAGGTGACGGTAACGCCGGGGCGATTTTGAAGGAAACGGGAAAGGACACCCGGCATATGGCTGGTGGCAAACCCAGGGAGGCAGGCAATGCGGAGATGGCCAGCTTTTCGGGCTGTTAGATTTTGAGTGATTTCGTCAATATGATCCAAACTGTCCAACAACCGACCTACCTCGCGAAGCAGGAAGCGTGATTCCTGTGTCGGAATAAGCTGACCGTTCCTGCGTTCAAACAAGTTAAAGCCAACGGAGTCGGAAAAGCTACCCAAAAGACGGCTGACAGCCGGTTGAGATATTTCCAGCTGCTTTGCCGCGCGTGTCATACTGCCGAGCTGTGAGACAGCCCGGAAAGCCTCCAATTGTCGCAATCTTATGGTCATTCCCTATCAGTCCTTACGATTCAATGACTTATAATTAATATAACATTATGTTATTAATTTGTAATAAAATTTTCATTTGCATTATGAATTTATTTATGTACCAATTGTGGTTAACGGGAGCGAAATCGGAGCCGCGTAGAAGTGCCGATATGCCTGCCCGGGGAAATTTTAAACGGGAGAGATCTTCATGAAACGTTTTATAATGGGCTCCATTATTGCCGGGGCACTTTCAACGGCTGCGTTGCCTGCAATTGCAGCGACGGAAATTCAATGGTGGCATGCCTTCACCGGACGGCTGGGTGATTTGCTGGCTGAGCAGGTAAAGCAATTCAACGAAAGCCAGGATGAGTATGTCGTTGTTGCCTCGCATAAAGGAAATTATTCGGAAACCCTGAATGCTGGGATCGCCGCATTCCGTGCAGGCGAACAACCGGACATTCTGATGGTTTTTGAAGTTGGAACGGCGTCGATGATGGCCGCTGATGGCGCGATCAAGCCGGTCTATGAAGTTATGGCTGATGCGGGCGCTAAATTTGATCCCGACGGTTTTATGGGGGCGGTTAAGGGCTATTATACGACAACGGATGGCAAGATGCTGTCGCTTCCCTATAACTCCTCTACACCAGTTCTTTATGTGAACAAGGACGCGTTCAAGGCAGCAGGTCTTGATCCCAATATGGATTTAACGACATGGGAAAATGTCGGCACAGCCATGGATGCCTTGAAGGCTGCTGGTCAGAAATGTGTTCTGACGACAGCTTGGCAAAGTTGGGTCCATTTGGAAAACATGTCCGCCTATCATGACGTTCCCTTTGCCAGCAAAGAAAATGGTTTTGCTGGCCTCGATACAGAGCTTGCGTTTAACGGCCCAACCCAGGTGAAGCATATTCAGGCAATGGGTGACTGGGCAAAAGACGGCAAATTTACGTATGCTGGTCGTCGTAATGAAGGCGGTGCAAATTTCCGTGGCGGCGAATGTGCGCTCTTTACGGAATCATCAGCTGGCTATGCTGGTGTAAAAAAAGAGGCGAAATTCGACTTTGACATCCGTCCGCTTCCTTATTGGAGCACTGCTAAAGCAGCACCACAAAATACCATTATCGGCGGTTCTTCCCTTTGGGTCCTCGAAGGACAGTCAGACGAAGAATATAAGGGCGTGGCAGAGTTTTTGAACTTCCTCTCCTCACCTGATATTCAGGCCGCCTGGCATCAGAATACGGGCTATCTTCCGATTACTACGGCTGCTGCAGACAAGACAAAAGCCTCAGGTTTCTATGATAAAAACCCGGGAACAGAAATTGCCGGTATGCAGATGACGGCAAATGCGCCGACGTCGAATTCCAAAGGGCTGCGTCTTGGCAATTTTGATCAAATCCGCGGGATCATTGATGAAGAGCTGGAAGCTGTCTGGGCCGGTGATAAAACAGCGCAAGCCGCAATGGATAGTGCTGTCGAGCGCGGCAACGCCTTGTTGCGTCGCTTCGAGCAGGCGAACCGCTAACGAATAGAGGCGGTTCCGGACACTCTTCCGGGCCGCCTCCTTTAAGAACGCAGCGGGGAGGCCGTCTTTAATGGAAAAGCGCGTCACGTTTAAAGGCTGGTGGCTGCCTTTATTGCTCATCACGCCTCAAATGATTGTCACTATCGTCTTTTTCTTCTACCCCGCTGGACAGGCTGTATGGCAGTCTCTGTTTATTGCTGATCCTTTTGGCCTTAAATCTCAATTCGTTGGCCTTGGCAATTTCGAATATTTACTGGGCGATCCATACTACCGCGCGAGTTTTATCACGACCGCAATCTTTTCAAGTCTGGTGACAATCGTTTCTATGGGTGTCGCCCTTTATCTGGCGCTGCTGGCAGACAGATTAATCAAAGGAGCCGGAACATACCGGACCTTGCTGATTTGGCCGTATGCCGTTGCGCCGGCGGTAGCAGGTGTGCTCTGGCTTTTCATGTTCAATACGCGGGTCGGTGTTGTCTCTTGGTACCTTGGGGTACTAGGGTATGACTGGAACTATGTTCTGAACGAGGGGGAGGCCATGGGGCTGGTTGTCGTTGCCTCCGCTTGGGGACGCATAAGCTACAACTTTCTTTTCTTTTTAGCGGGTCTTCAAGCCATTCCGAAATCCTTGATAGAAGCAGCTGCGATTGACGGCGCAGGTTTCTGGACGCGTTTCAGAACCATCGTCTTTCCGCTGCTATCGCCAACCACATTCTTCCTTCTGGTTGTTAATGTCGTCTATGCATTTTTTGAGACCTTTGGCGTCATTCACACCATCACCAGCGGTGGTCCGCAACAGGCGACAACAATTCTTGTCTACAAAGTTTATTCGGATGGTTTCGTCGGACAGGATCTGGGCTCGTCGTCGGCGCAATCGGTGATCCTGCTGATAATGGTCGGAATATTGACGATTATCCAGTTCAAGTATATTGAGCGAAAGGTGCATTACTGATGGCACAAAATTCGCGAAGCGGCATGGTTGAAAATCGAGGATCGTCTTACTGGCTGACCCATGTCGGATTGATTATTGGTATACTGGTTATCTTCTTTCCAATATGGGTTGCGTTTGTCGCGTCAACTGTCACTCAGCCTGAAATCACCAGCCCTCCCATGCCGCTTTGGCCGGGCGATAGATTTTTTGAAAACTATCGGGATGCCTTGGTATCAGGAGTGAACGCACCGGTGGCCCGTATGTTGGCTAATTCTCTGGTCATGGCGCTTGGCATTGCGCTTGGAAAAATTGTTATTTCAATACTTTCCGCCTTTGCAATTTCCTATTTCAAGTTCCCGGGGCGTAGAACTTTTTTCTGGCTGATTTTCCTGACACTTATGCTGCCGGTAGAAGTACGTATCGTACCAACCTATGAAGTTGTTGCCGGATTTGGAATGTTGAATAGCTATTCAGGCCTTATTTTTCCGCTGATTGCATCAGCAACAGCAACCTTTCTGTTTCGCCAGTTTTTCATGACGGTGCCTGACGAATTGGCTGAGGCTGCCCGTGTCGATGGCGCGCGCCCGATGCGATTTTTCTGGGATATTCTTCTCCCCATGAGCCGAACGAATATCGCGGCGCTCTTTGTGATCCTGTTTATCTATGGCTGGAACCAATATCTCTGGCCGCTCTTGATCACGACGGATCCGTCGATGAATACCATTGTCATGGGCATCAAACAGATGTTCCCGAGCGGCGACGATATTGCCGACTGGCCGGTTATTATGGCGACCTCAATTCTGGCCATGGTGCCACCGGTGCTGGTCGTAATTTTCATGCAAAAGCTCTTTGTTCGGGGCCTTGTGGACAGCGAGAAATAAGATATGGCAACTGTATCCTTAAACGATATTCGCAAGAGCTTCGGGGCGCTCGAAGTTATTCATGGTGTCAATATTGACATTAATGAAGGCGAATTCATTGTCATCGTCGGCCCGTCCGGCTGTGGAAAGTCTACCTTGTTGCGTATGGTGGCCGGACTTGAAACGGTGACGAGCGGTGAAATTCAGATTAACGACATTGGCGTGAACCACAAGGAACCCATGGATCGCAACATTGCTATGGTCTTCCAGAACTACGCGCTATACCCGCATATGAGCGTGTTTGACAACATGGCTTACGGGCTGAAAATTGCAGGCACTGCCAAATCTGAAATTACCGAGCGTGTGGCCGTTGCGGCGAAGCTTTTACAATTGGAACCCTATTTGAAACGCAAGCCCCGGGAGTTGTCGGGTGGGCAGCGACAGCGGGTGGCGATGGGCCGGGCGATTGTTCGAAAGCCGGATGTTTTCCTATTCGATGAACCTCTTTCCAATCTCGATGCCAAACTTCGGGTGCAGATGCGGCTTGAGATCAAGGGCCTGCAGAAAAAGCTCGGGATAACATCGCTCTATGTCACCCATGACCAGGTTGAGGCTATGACCCTGGCAGATCGGATGATTGTGATGAATGAGGGGGTTGCGGAACAAATCGGAGCGCCGTTGGAGGTTTACGAGCGACCGGCAACATTATTCGCGGCCCAGTTCGTAGGCAGCCCTTCCATGAATATTTTATCTGGCACCGCCAAGGACGGTGCGGTCACGTTGGATAATGGGTCCGTGATTGAAACGGGGACAGGCGTAAATGGCGCTGTCAAAATAGGTATCCGGCCGGAGCATGTTGTTGAAGATGCCAACGGATCTATTGTTGTGAATTCCGCGATGAGTGAGCCACTTGGCGCAAATACCCTGTTGCACGGACATATGAGTGGTACGGACACCGAATTTGTGGTGAGCCTGCCCGGCGTTCATTTAGAAGAGTCTCTTGGAGGTGAAAAGCGGTTTTCAGCGCCACCGTCCACCATACACCTTTTTGACCCTGAAAGTGGCCAGAGAATTAGTCGATGACAAGCGAACAGCAACTGGGTGCTATTCGGGCTGCGCCGGGGATCATCCGTGTCCATGGTCATCGTGGTGCGCGGGGGATATTGCCCGAAAATTCACTTGAAGGCTTTGCCTTCACCTTCTCTGCAGATGTGAGAGTGGTCGAACTCGATCTACTGGTTACTGCCGATCATATTCCTGTGATTACACATAACCCCCAGCTGATGTCAGCGTCGACCAGAGGAGCAGATGGGAAATGGCTTTGCGAGGATGGTCCGCTCATATCGGAATGTACCTTTGCTGAGCTTCAGACCTTTGATATTGGGGGACTTCGTCCGGGGAGTGAATACGGACAGCGGTATCCGGATCAGGTGTTTTTAAGTGGAATTCGTATCCCAGGTTTTGACAGTTTGTGCCAGTTGATCCGCGATGATGACTTGGATGACGTTTGGCTCAACATAGAAATTAAGTCCGATCCGCGATTTCCAGCTAACACGCCAGAAATACCCGAATATGTTGCCGATATTTTAAAACCGATTTTCGCGTCAAAACTGGAAGATCGCGTTATCCTACAATCGTTTGATTGGCGTGTTCTACATGAATGTGAGCGTCAGGCACCGCAAATTTCCCGATCTTATCTGAGTTACATTCCAAAGCCGAACGCCCCCCTGGCGGTCAACATATATGAAGGGTCGCCATGGATGGATGGGCTCAGTCTTGAGGAGCATAGGAATAGCTTACCAAGGGTTGTTGCCCATGCTGGAGGTCAGGTCTGGAGCCCCTTCTTTGAAGATTTAACGGCAGAAGATATGCAGATGGCCAGAAATGAAGGGCTTGTCGTCAATGTCTGGACGGTGAACGAACGGGCAGACATTGAACACATGATCGATCTTGGGGTGGATGGCATCATTACCGACTATCCCGGGCGCGTGCAACGGTGCCTGCTTGAGCATGGCTTGAGCTGGAAATGAGCGTTTTACTCGCCGATTGTGCCGAGAACAACAGGCACCATCGCGGCAACTAATAGCACTGCCATTGATATATTGAATAATCTGACCCGTCCTTCTGTCTGAAGAAATTGACGAAGTGTCGTTCCGAAAATGGCCCAAACGGATATGGCCGGGATATTTACAATCGCAAACACAGCGATCATCGATACTAAACTGACAAAATAATTTTCTGCTGTCGTATAGGAAACCGTTACAATTAGGGCAACGGCCCATGCTTTCGGATTAACCAGCTGAAATGCCGAGGCCTGAAAAAAGCCAATGGGCGTTGAGCCGGTCTCTATCGTTCCATTAACGGATCGAACATGTGCTATTTTCCAAGCGAGCCATAAGACATAAGCTATGCAGACGACTCTAAGTCCGAGATATATTGCCTCATATTCCTCAAGTATCTTGCCAAACCCGAGCCCTATGACAAAAACCATGGTAAGGAAGCCAAAACATATTCCAAGTATCAAAGGGAGTGTTTTTCTCAATCCAAAATTAGCCCCGGACGCCAGCAGCAAAAAATTACCTGGCCCTGGCGTTATCGACATAACAAAGGCAAATCCGATCAGCGCCGTAACATTTTCATATGTCATCAATTTTTCCTCTCGTGGAAAATCATTTTGACAAAATGAAAACTGGAAGTATTTGCTAGTATAGGCCATTTTTTTATCAGATCGTTCCAAATGGGGTAGGTTATGTATCCGTCTGATGTTTTAAGTGAAGTATTTCAAACGCTGCGATTACGGAGTGATTTGTATTTTACTGTTCATTTGGGCAGGGATTATTCCATAGCCATTCCTGAGGAGGGAAAACGCATCAGATTTCATCTGGTTCGAGAGGGGGGATGCTGGATTACGGATATGGAAGGTGCCAACCCCACGCGTTTAGGGCCTGGCGATCTGGCGATTATACCTAATGGGGCAGGGCATATTTTGACGGATGATCCGAAAAGAAAACCTGCCCCGTTATCAGAAATTGTATCTGCGGAAAATCCGGATCCGGTTTCCGGAATTATGATTTACGGGCAAGGTGAGCCGACAACAAACGTTCTGTGCGGATTTTGTGCTTTTGATGAAGATCTCAAGCACCCTTTGATTGATGCCTTTCAGGACCGCTTGATTTTAACGACTGAAGCAACGTCCGATTGGCCTTCCTTGGGAGCGACGATACAATTGCTCTCAGAAGAGGCCGGGCTTGCGGACGTTGGCATGAGCGGGATAACCAGCAGGTTGCTAGAAATCGTGTTAATCCAGGCGATGAGATTTCTGAGTAATCAGCACGGCTTAGATCAACCGCAATTCATGATTGCACTTGCCGATCAAAATCTGTCAATTGCATTGCGTTTGATCCATTCTCAGCCCGCGCAACCCTGGACGACGGCAATGCTCGCCCAGAAAGCAGGGATGTCCAGAACAAGGTTTTCCGTCAGGTTCTCGGTGGTGGTCGGTGATACGCCAATGTCTTATTTATCTAACTGGCGGCTTTCCAGGGCCCGGTTGATGATGCGCGACACCAATCTATCGATTGATGAGATAGGACGACGTTGTGGCTATCGATCACTCCCGGCCTTTAGTCGCCGTTTTAAAGCAGTATTCGATGAAGGGCCTGGAGCCTTTCGCCGAAAACTCCGCAATTCAACTACCAAAGATTTGCACTAAGCAGCTCGGCGGAGCGCTGGTTTGCCAAAATTGCTGCTTCTGCGTCATAGTGGGTGCCCTTATGTCGGGCGAATGCATGATTCATATCGGGGTAACTATGCACAGTAATATTGGGATTATCGATCAGACCTGACTTGATTTTCTGTTGAGCATTTTTTGGTACAAATTGGTCTTCTTCGGCGATATGTAACATTATTGGTTTGTTGATATTTACAGCTTCTTCCAACTTTGCCTCGATGCCGACCCCGTAATAGCCGATGTTACAATCAGAACTGGTCCGCGTTGCCATAAGGTAGGCGAGCAATCCGCCCAGACAGAATCCAATACTACCGATTTTGCCGGTACAACCATCGGTGCTGCGCAAGAACGAGAGACATACTTGAAGGTCTTCAACGGCTTTATCGACATCAAGCGCCTGATACAATTCTGCAGCTTGCTTCCACTCTTCGTTACTTTGGTCCGTGAGCTGGATCCCCGGCTTTAATCGCCAATACAAATCAGGGCAGAGGGCGAAATAGCCCTGCTTTGCCATTGCGTCACAATGGTCGCGCATATCTTGATTAACACCAAAAATTTCCTGAATCATAAGAATGCCGGGTCCGGTTTGATTTTCCGGGACGGCAAGATATGCAGAAAACTCTCCATCCGGTGAGTGTACTTTTATGTTAGGCATTGAGGCTCTCATCTGTTATTAATTATATACGAACGATCGTTTATATTATTCATGCGCGCTGACGAAACGCAAGGCGAAATAGGAAATTGTTATGCCGAAGTTGATGAAAGAAGTAACGATGCAGCCGGAGCCACGTGCTGAGGAACCAGTGGACGGGCGGCGGATAAGGGGCGCTCGCACCCGTGATTTGGTTATTGCGGAAGCCATTCAGCTGGCTTCCGTGGAAGGGCTCGAAGGGTTGTCGATTGCGCGGCTGGCGGCCCGACTTGGCACGGCAAAGAGTAGCGTCCACACTGCTTTCGGATCTAAAGAATCCCTTCAATTGGCGGTGATCAGGGAAACGCGGGAAATTTTGATTGAGCTCGTCGTTCGTCCGTCGCTTGCTGCTGAAGCGGGCCATGAACGTCTAATTGCCTTGGGCGAGGCATGGATGTCATATCTTGAACGCGATACATTCGAGGGGGGCTGTTTGCTATCGTCCGCATCCGCAGAAATGGACGGCAGGCCCGGTCCCGTACGAAATGCCATCGCCGATGCTATGAAGGAATGGCTAGATTTAATTTCAAGCAACGTTTGTGAAGCTATCGCGGCAGGTGAACTAAGTGAAACCGTTGTGCCGAAACAACTTGCGTTTGAACTTAATGCCATTGGAATGGCCGCTAATTGGCACCATCAGCTTTTTGGAGGGGATGAGGTTTTGCGGATGGGCCGTAGCGCGTGGGAAAACATGATTGTCAAATATCGTAGCTAAAAAATACTTTGACTATTACCTATCGTTTGAGAATTCTAGCAATTTGCTTAATGCCATCTGGAGTAGTTCTCCGCAGCCAGTTTTTAACCCTGATCCGTTGATACTGATCCTTTGTCCAACTGAACATATGTTTATATTCATCGGGAATGCTTTTGAGCTGGCTATTACCTATGTTGACAGGTGGTCTGTCTTCATATCCGCCGAAGTCCCGGAACCAGTGGCAGTGATATGTCATGTAAATCAGAGGGCGTATCTGGTTAGACAGGTTTGCACCGCCTCTGTGGACAAGCCGTGAATCTGTTATGAGTACGGAACCCTTCTTGACCTCGGGATTGGTTGGAGCGATAGCCTCTATATTCTCGTCATGGCTACGATGGTGAGAACCCGGCCAAACTTTGGTGCATCCGGTTTCCAAGGTGCAATCGACAAGTGGTATTAGGACGGTAAGAGAGTAGGGAGGGATATCTTTGTCGACACTATAATCCGTATTAAAAAGAGGGGGTGAATCGCGGTGAATATTTTGATCTGGCGCTCCAGGAAACGAAACAACGGAACTCAACGCTGCCAATATATGGTTATCTCCGAGAAAATTATTGATTAGCGGACTAATCATTGGGTTCGCAAAAAAGTATGGATCCGTGAACGGACCTTCGACGTCAACCGTAAATAACGGACGTCTATTGGGTCTGTCTGTACTGTGGAGGTAAGATCTATACCGGTTGCGATAATGAGTTTTCCAAATCACTAATTTTGCAGGATCAAACACATTTATCAATCTCACAAAGCCATATTTCGACAGAGCTTCTGTCGCCTTCAAGATACTAGCCTTATCCGGCAATCCGCATTCTTTCTCCGAATCACTTAATATTACGCTCGTTACAATTGCGTCAAAATTAATCTCTGGTTTCATTACGCTTACCTTGAAAATTCTGATACCTTTATTACATTAATTTATCTAATTTAGCATAAATGCGAATTCTAAGTAATTTAGTTATTTGGCTTCAGATAACGTTTTCCGCAGCATGCAAAATACTTAGGACAGAGTTATTGGCGGCCCTCTTGTTTGGTTAAATCTGACTCGTTGAAACCCATGTCAATATCCTGGGTCAGGAATTTATTCTCATGTTTGCTGTCTCATTACTGCTACTTTTTTAAAAAATGGCTTTGGCCCAAAAATAACAAACAAAAGCACTACAAAAACTAATTTGCCAATTACAAATGCTATATAGGTCTGAATGTCGGAAAGATGTGGGAGAATTGGGACAATGAGAGACACCACATTTGTCAACATTTGCATCAAAGCAACAACCAAACCACTTTTTGTGAAATAGTAAACCCAGGCACAAGTCGCGGCGATACCAAAATAATGGAAAAATAAAACTGGTATAGGGAGGTCAGGTATAACAGCGCGCCCATAAAGAACGACAGGGACCCACCAAAGAAACCAGAAAAATCCTAATATTTGACTTGAAATAAATACTGAATATCTATTTTGAAGCAGTGTAAGAACTAAACCCACCCAGACAATTTCTTCAATTATGGCATTTAGAGGGACGACCCAATATATTCCCGGTGTATTGAAAGCACTAAAAGTTAGCGGAATTGCCTTGAAAGCATCTCCAATAATCATATTTTTGAAAAACAAAATACCGATTGCAAAAATCACCAGCCAGAAGATTGCAAAAAGATACCATCCGATGGAAACTCGCCAATTTAGCATCGGCCGAATTAGCTCCCATACTCCTCGAGGGCCTTCTCTAAATATTGTGAATGAAATGGCTAAAATCAGTAGGATATAAAACCTGCCCATGACATAGAGGTTTTCAAAAAGGATGCCATTTGCAACCAAATATATGAATACTGCCTGAGCGACAAGCGCGCTTGCCAGAAAAATCCAAAGCCCATAATCGGATTTAGCTAGGTTTGTTAAAGTAGTTAAAAATCTCATTTTCTGCACCATTCCTTTTGAGCGAAAACGTCTTCGGCAGCTGGCTTCAGAGTGCTAAATCCGCTGGCATTCTACTAATCTCCATGCATTTTACTCATTATTGATTGAATAAATATTAAATTTCACCTTAACTCAGAGGCAGGATTTAGGTACGTAAGCACCTTGGGGTGAAAACATGTTGACACGCCAGTGGAGCATCCATTTTGACTGAAATTAATACTCGAAATGAGGACGCCCTAATTTATATGAATGTCTATTCAATTCGTAATTTTTGTTTCGCTGAGGTTATTTCGTTGTCAATATAGGACGCAAGCATGACGGCACTATCGCCTTCCAGGATATTTAGGTGATTTCCGTCGAGTTGAATTTTCTGAACCTTTCCATTAGTGAAATATTTCCAACCGAAGCTATCATCTAAAGCAAATATTTTTTCATCTGCAAGTGTCGCGTTTGCACTTTGAAATAGCGTAATATTAACAGAAACTGGGCCTCCCGTATATTTTTCAGCGGCTGCTAGCCAAGAAATCTCCATCAAACGTATGCGATGATCGATGAAAAAATATCTCGAAATAAGCTGTATATATGTATCAGCTATTTTACTATTGCGAAGCTTTCCACGAGCTCTCTCCCAAAGGCTAATTATGCCTTCTTTTCTCACTTTGATCGCCTCGTATTTTAGACGTTCAGCAAGACTATTTTCATAGGTTGGATTATAGCCAGGACTAAATGTATCTATAATACCTAAAAATGATACCTTTTCGTTTTGGAATTCGAGTTGCCGCGCTATTTCAAATGCGGTCAACCCGCCGCCGCTATAGCCGGCA
>Ga0315338_1002139_pt1 | contig 20808 bp, 12 predicted proteins | sample ASW8metaG_FD_204518 | JGI IMG/M metagenome (GOLD analysis project Ga0315338, IMG submission 204518) | Ammonia-oxidizing marine archaeal communities from Monterey Bay, California, United States - ASW #8 | ecosystem: Environmental > Aquatic > Marine > Coastal | place: USA: California | collected... | reverse complement strand
CGCCAGCGTCGGGGCCCAAAGGGCCGTAACCCGACGCTGGCGGTGACGGGGCAAGGCGGGGCTAGGGAGCCAACTGGGTGAGAGGAGGCCATCGGTGGGCAGGGGAAAGAATGTCCGCCGTTGTTGGTTGGGGCGGTGTGGTCGGGCGCGTGGTGGATGGCGCCGGGGATTGATCGGGCCAGAGTGGGCTGGTGCGGCTCGGGGGACGCTTCGGCGGATGTGGTGCCGTGGTCCAGCTTCACGCGGCCCAGGCGGCACAGACGGAGATCAGGCCGTGGCGACGCCAGCCGGTGGTCTGGAGCCAGGTGCGGGCGGTGGCCAGGGGAGGGGGCCCGAAGGCGACAGCCGCATCGGCGGGCAACTCGCGCCAGCCGTTGAAGAAGGGGCCCGATGAATAGCGATCGGGCTCGGGCTTGTTGTGGGCGCCGTGCTTGTTGCCGTTCTTCAAGACGTAGCGCAGGGCGTTCTTGACCTCGCGGGGCGTGCGCAGGATCCGATCGAAGTAGCGGTCGGCGAAGACCCGGCCCTTGCGGGCCCAGAGCTTGTTCAAGCCCTTGGCGATGCGGACGGCCAGGCCCTTCAAGCCGCGCGAGAGGGACTCGCGGTTCTGGGCCTCCACGATGAAGTGCAGGTGATTGCCCTGCACCGAGTAGTGGTTCAACCGGAACCCGAACCGATCGCACCCCGCGGCAAATGAGCGCCGCAGTATCCGATACGGATGTTTGCTCCGCATGCTCGGCAGCCCCTCGTCGAGACGCAGCACGACATGCACCGGAAACCTCGAGGCCAGGGGCTCGCGGACCTGATGTGACACCCCCGAGTCAGCCTGCGGTTTGCGCCCAACACGATGCCCCTCGCGCCGCACAAATCGAAACGTCCGCTGCGGACTGAGGTGACTACCCGGGGCCTTACGGCGACGCTTCTTTTTCTTCGATTGCATGTAGCTCCATAGCGCACAAGCACCTCGAGGTCACCCGTAAATCGTCGAATAACTGCTGCCAGCGGCAGCTATTCGGCAAATGGCGAATAACGGCGGACATTTTCCCCCTGCCCATCGATGGCCTCCTCTCACCCAGCCGGGTCCCTAGCCCCGCCTTGCCCCGTCACCGCCAGCGTCGGGTTGCGGCCCTTTGGGCCCCGACGCTGGCGGTGACGGGGCAAGGCGGGGCGCCCCCGTTTTGCTCCAGAGCCCGAAGCTGAGGGGAACCAGAACCCGATTCCGACCGGCCGACACCCCGACAGACCGTTGTCCGCCCCCGCAACCCCAGCCCACCCCACACGCCAATCCCCCAACCGCCTCCTCCGCCCCCCGCGATGCCTTCTGAACTCGATTCCGGGCAGGCAACCCGAATCTGCGGTACGCTCGGGCTCTCTGTTTCTCGACTCGACTCTTGTCAACTGACGGAATCCATCCATGACCTGCCGCCACCGTTTTTCGCTTCTCGCCTTTGCCGCTCTGGCATGTCCCGCGTTCGGGCAGTGGTCTTCCGATCCGGCGGTCAACCTGGCCCTGGCCGATGGCGCAGGTGATCAGACTCAGCCCAAGGTCGTCCCGACTTCTGACGGTGGCGCGTATATCAGCTGGTTCAACGGTATCGGGACCGGGTTCGACGTTCGCCTGCAGCGCGTCGACGTCGGCGGGAACGAAGCCTGGGCGCACGGGGGCATCCTCGTCGCGGATCGTGGGTTCAGCTCGACCCAGGACTACGCGCTAGCACTCGATTCCTCCGGGAACGCATTGCTCGCCTTTCGCGATGACTCCGGAGTTGGCGTTCAGATCAGCGTGGCCAAGGTGTCGACGGCCGGTGCTCTGCTCTACGGCCCGACCCAGGTGACCAGCACGACGGACTTTGTCGCGGCGCCGACCGTGGCGGGCACGAGTGATGGCGGAGCGGTCGTGGCCTGGACGCAGGACGTGAATGCGCGCTTGCAGAAGCTCGATTCCGCGGGAGCCGTCGCATGGGGCGCGGGCGTGACGCTCACGCCGGGCGTCGGGTCCTTCTCGCCCGCCGACATGCACAGCTCCGGGACGGACGTGGTCATGGGCTTCGTGCACCAGCTCGGGGGCTTCGGGTCTCCGCGTCACCTGATTGCGCAAAAGTTCGACGTGAACGGCGCACTGCAATGGGGCGCGGGTCACGTTGCGGTCTTCGATGGTGGCTCCCTGCAGTTCGGGAATTTTCCGGACTTCATTTCGGACGGCTCGGGCGGGGGCCTGTTCTCCTGGTACGACACGGCTGGCGTTTCCCTGCAGTCCTACGCGCAGCACGTAGATGCAAATGGGACCGAGATCTTTGCTCACAACGGCGTGGCCCTCTCGACCGACGCGGCCCGGATCCGGGTCGCTCCCTCGATCTCGTTCAACCAATCGACCGGTGAGACCTTCGCCTTCTGGACCGAGCTGAACGGAGCCCAGAGTCAGTCCGGTGTCTGGGGCCAGAAGCTCGACTTCAACGGCGTGCGCCAGTGGACCAATTCCGGGGCGATGGTCGTGCCCCTGGGCGCTTCGAGCATCACGAATGTGAAGGCATTCCAGACCGGTGGACGGGCTCTCGTGATCTGGGACAGCGCTCCGAGCTTTGGCCAGGATCAGCTCTTCGGTGCGCGTCTCGACCGCACCGGGGCAATCGATATACCGGCATTCGATGTTTCCTCGACATCCGCCAGCAAGTCGCGCCTTGCTCTCGCATCCAGCGCGTCGGGCTTTGCCGTGCTCGCCTGGGTTGACGATCGCGGGGGTACCGAGGACGTGTACCTTCAGAATGTCAGCTCCGAGGGCGAGCTCGGGGAGGACAGTGTCGGCACACCGTATTGTTTCTGCAGCTTTGCCGCACCCTGCGGCAATACGGATGCAAACGGCGGGTGTGTCGGGGCCTCCGGCCAGGGCGCACGCATGACAGGTAGCGGGACCGCCAGTGTCGGCGCGGACGATCTGATCCTCACGGTCGATGACATCGCGCCGAACAAGTTCGGCTTGATCTACATGGGTGGCTCGATGATCCGGGCACCCTTCGGGAACGGGCAGCGCTGCGTGGGCACGGGCGGCATGGGCACCCACCGCTTCGGGATCCAGAATTCGGGTGGCGCCGGACAGTTCACCCTGGGGCCTGGCATCGTTGCGGAATCTTTCATCCGCTTCTCGGCTCAGGGGCAGATCCAGATCGGGCAGACCTGGAATCTCCAGGCCTGGTTCCGCGACCAGACCGGGCCGTGTGGCGACAGCTTCAACACGTCGAGTGCGATCTCGATCACCTTCACGCCCTAGGGCGACGGATGGCTGGAGGGCTTGCGCCTGAGCTCAGAAGCTCATGCGCAGGCCCAGGATCAGGTTCGTGCCGGGCCGGTTGACTCCCGATCCGTGGATGCGGTAGTCCTCGTTCAGGATGTTCTCCAGCTCGATCGTGAGCTCGATGTCGTCGTCGATCTGCCAGCCGCCGCGCAGGTCCCAGACGAAATAGCCGGGAGTGCCGCCCGGTGGAATGCGGTCCGTGTCGTTCATGTCGCGGGTCGAGAGCCGGTCGGCTCGATCGGCAATGGTGCTGGTCGTCTCGACCCACACGCGCTTGTCGGCGCGATCCCAGCGCACTCCCACGAAGGTCGTCCAGGGCATCAGGCGGTCGAGGGGCTCACGTACAGCGACCGGAGCCGACGTCGGAAAGGTGTCCACCTCTCCGTCGATGTAGGTCGTGTTTCCGAACAGGCTCCAGCGCGGGGCGAGCTGTACTGAGCCGCCCAGCTCGACCCCGGCCAGGTAGCCATCGCCGGCGTTGGCCTTGCTGATCTCGAAGTCGCCATCCCCGTTCGTGTTGCCCGTGGGGACGCGCACGATCATGTCGCGAATGTCGGCGAAGAATGTACTCAGCTGTGCCTCGGTCCCCCGGCCCCTGGCCTTGACTCCAAGCTCGTACTGAATGGTGTATTCGGGCTCCAGGCCGAGGGCCGGAATCTCGAATTCATCGGTGCGGGCTGAGTCAAAGCGCGTCAGGTCGGACAGGTTCGGCGCACGAAAGCCCTGGGAGATTCCGCCGAACAGGCTCCAGCGCTCCTCCGCCAGGGCGTACACGAATCGCGCGCTCCCGACGACGGTCTCCCACGAATCGTCGATCGAGGTGCGCATGTCCGTCACCGGGTCTCGCACGCTCTCCGCGTCGGCATGTGCGTACTGAAAGCGGGCGCCCAGGGTCAGATCCAGGCGCTCGTTCAGAGCCAGCTCATCCTGGACGTACAGTCCAATCAGGTCGTAGCTCGCGTCGTCGGCCACGGGCCCCTGGATATCATCCGCGGGATCGGGACTGGTCAGGTTGCGGCGGAACGAGTTCACGTTGTCGTGATAAGCGTCGACCCCGAATGAAATCGTCCCGAGGGCGGTCTCCCGGGTCGCCGCGCGAGCAAAGAGCCCGAGTGTTCCCACATCCAGGCCCTGAACATCATGCCGGCCACCACTTCGCAGGCGATCCCTTTCCTCGGCCTGGTGGTGCCAGGAGAGTCCGGCGCTGAGCAGGTCGATGCCTGTCCCGATGTTCTCACGCCTGTACTGCATGTAGGTGAGGGTGCGGTCCTGGTCCAGATCACGACGCAATTCACTGCCCGTCGTGGTGCCCTCGAAGCTGACCGAGTCGAGCGTGCGGTGGGTGCGCGGAACGTCGCGCTGGTGTACGCGCTGGTGCAGCATGGTGAATCTGCTGTCGGCGTCCGGTGCGTGCTGCAGCTTGATGTCGCCACCCCACTCGTCGTAGCCCGTGTTGGGCTGGTTTCCGGTATCGCGCCCGCCGTGAACGTCTCCATAGCTCTTGCCCGTCAGGCCGATCAGGAGTCCCCAGCGATCGCCTTCGCCGACGCTGGATTCAATCCGGCCGATGACGGACTCTTCGGCGGTGGAGAAGCGGCCCGTGAACTCGCCGTCGACGAAGGTGCCGGGCCCCGCGCCCTCGGGGCTGCGGGTGAACGCGGTGACGGTGCCGCCCAGTGCGTCGGATCCAGCCAGGACCGAGCCCGGACCCTTGAGTAGCTCGAAGCGCTCGATCGAATAGGGATCGACCGTATTCCAGTACTGATTCGGACCGCTTCGAAAGACCGAGTTGTTCAGGCGCACTCCGTCGATCAGCATCACGTTCTGCTGGCCCGTGAAGCCGCGGATATAGGGCGAGCCCTGGCCCTGGGCCGTTTCCTGGACCATCACTCCGGGCACGTATCGAAAAGCCTGGGGCGTGGTGCGGGGTGTGCGCTCGGCCAGTTCCCGGGAGGAGATCACCGCCGATCCGTAGGGGGCCAGGAAGGCGTCCTCGCCCGGCGACGACGGCGTGATCACGATCGTCTCCACGTCCTCAAAGGGGTCCTGCTCGGAATCCTGGGCAGGGGCCGGGGACGCAAGGGCCACGAGGAGCAGGAGCGGGCGGAATCGATGGAAGGCGGGCGGCGGCACGATGGAGGCGGGTTGGGGACCGGGCCGGGTCCAACGGAGCGAAGCCGCGAGGGTTCAATCCGAGTAGGTCGGAAACCGTGCCGGGGTCCAGAGCGTAGACTATTGTCCCTGCCCGGAGTCGGGTGGGCCCACCGAACATGCAAGCCGAAGATCGATCCAGGACGCCCGCTCGCAAGAGCTACTGGGGCCGAAGCACCCTGGCCTCACTGACCACCCACGGTCTGCTGGTCTCGATCGGCCTGGCCGTCCCGCTCGTCTGGACGGGCTCGCGCCAATCCCAGGTGAGCGCAACGGTCTGGGCTGAGCTCGAGCGGCCCAGGGTGGAGCCTTTCGAGGAGACGCCCGAGCCGAATTTCGAGATCGAGCCGCCGGAGTTGCCCTTCGAGGATCCGACCGTGGTTTCTGTCCCGGTCGTGCCCGAGCCCTTCCCGGAACTGGAGCCGCCCGACCCGCTCGAGCCCGTCGATTGGGCGGACGATGGACTGCGGCGTGCAACTCTGGACCCGATCTTCAGGGCCCCGATCGAGCCGGCCGAACCCGTTCAGGTGGCCACTGCTCCGGAGGTGATCCCTCCGCCCACGCCAGCCGCGGACACCTCGCCGCAGCCCGTGGAGGTGGACGCACTTGCCCTGGCGGAATTCTGCCCCGCCCCGATCTATCCGCGCCGCGCCCAGCGCATGGGCTGGTACGGAACCGTCGTCTGTTCTCTGACCGTCGGGGCGGACGGGGTCGTGAGCGCCGTGCTCCTGTTGCAATCCAGTGGACACGGGCTGCTAGACGAAAGCGTGCTCCGCACCGTGCACGGCTGGCGCTTTGCACCCGCGACCTGCGATGGAGTTCCGACCGAGACCCAGGTCATCCGGCGCTTCCGATTCGATCTGCCGTCCTAGGCAGCCAGCTAGGTCGAGGTGATCCAGATGTGCCCGGCCCGGGTCACTTCGGCTCGAAACCCGGGCGGGACCAGGGTCGTGCCCGAGTATTCCTCAAGGATCGCCGGACCGTCGAGCACGTGTCCCGGCGCCAGCCGCCCTCGATCGAAGCGAGTCGCGCTGACCTGCTTGCCAAACCACGTGCGTCGCTCTCCGAGCTGTGCCGCTCGTGGCGCCGGACGTCGTCGGGGCCGGCCCTTGGATTCGACTGCACCGCCAGCCGGCGCCTGGGCGCTGGCGCGGGCGCGCAGATTCACGATCTCGACGCCGCTTTCCGGGAGGGTCCAGCCGTAGAGCGACTGGTGGCGTTGCTCGAATGCGGCCCGTGGCTGGCTGCCCTCGGGCACGCCTATCTCGAAGGACTGGCCCTGGTAACGCAGATCCAGGCTGTACTCGAACTGCACGGCGCGTGCCGGTGAGCCAGCCTCCATCAACTTGCGCTTTCCGATCTCCGCCAGCTCTCGCAGGGCATTGCGCCGTTCCCGTGCGCCCCAATCATCGAGCGGCGCCAGAATTGCCCGGGTTTCGTCGTGGACGGCATCTGCAGCGACCATTCCGTATGCGGACAGGACCCCGGGCTGGGCCGGGACCAGGGCGCCTGGCATCTGCAGGCTCCTGGCGACCGCCGCTGCGGCCAGCCCACCTGCTCCGCCGAATGCGACGAGGGGCAGGCGTTTCGGGTCGTGGCCACGCTGCATGGTCATGACCCCGACCGCGCGCCGGATCGCGGCATGTGCCACATCGAGCACACCCTGTGCCGCGACATGGGGCCGGACTCCGAGTTGCTTGCCGAGTGCTTCGAAGGCACGCGTCACCGCGTCCACGTCGAGGCTAAGCTCGCCCCCGAGAAACCCCTGTGCAGCCACATGCCGCAGGAATACGTGGGCGTCCGTCACGGTGAGCGTATCCCCGCTTCCGTAACAAACCGGGCCCGGATCCGCCCCGGCACTCTCGGGCCCGACGTGCAGGATCCCGCCCGCGTCCACGTGGACCAGGGATCCGCCGCCACAGCCGATCGTGTGGATGTCCAGGGTCGGCACCGCCACCGGACGCCCCGCTACCTGGGTCTCGAGGACGGTGTTCGCAAGCCCGGCGTCTGGCGAGTGGAAGGCCACGTCGGCGCTCGTCCCGCCGATGTCCAGGGTCACGATGTCGGTCAATCCTGCATCCCGCGCTGCCCGGCCGGCGCCGATCACACCGCCCGCGGGACCGGAGAACAGGACGCGGACTGGTTCGACCGCAGCCTGGGCCGCACTGAGAGTCCCGCCCGAGCTCTGCATGATCGAGAGGCGCAGGTCCGGAAGCTCGCGCTCGAGGCGTACGAGGTATTCGCGCACGATCGGCACCAGAGCTGCATTGGCAATCGTGGTCGAGAATCGCTCGAATTCACGGAAGGAGCGCAGGATCGACGATGATGAGGTCACGGGGAGCCCGGTCGACCGCAGGGCGCGCTCGATGCGGACTTCAATCTCGGGAGCGGCGTATGCGTGCAGCAGGCAGACGGCGATGCTCTCGGCTCTACTGCGGCTGACGGAGCGCGCCAGGGCTGCGAGCTCGTCGCGGCTCGGGCGTTCGTCCTCGACCCAGCCGCCTTCGCCATCTGGCCAGGAGCGTTGGCGAACCTCGAAGCGGCGCGAGCGTGGTACGAGCGGCTGCGTCTTGTGCGGATGCAGGGCATAGATGTCCGGCCGCTCCTGGCGTCCGATCTCGACCAGATCGCGGAATCCCCGGTTCGTCACCATGGCGACTCGCGCCGTGCGTCCCGTCAACAGGGCGTTCAGGGCGACGGTCGTTCCGTGCACGACCTCTTGCGCGCCATCGGAACCCAGTTCATCGAGGCCCCGCGCCACCGCCTCGGACGGGTCGGCAGGAGTCGACGGGACCTTACCGAAGCGCAAGCCCTCTCCGTCCAGGCCTACCAGGTCGGTGAACGTGCCTCCGGTGTCGACTCCGATCCGTAGCGCCGCGCCCTTTCCACCGGGGCGGGCTGCTCGGCCTGGAGTCGTACGCTTACGTGAGGACACCCGGACGAGTGTACGGGTGTACTGGGCGTTCCCCCAGGGAGTAGCTCCAGTCGGGGGGAGCTGAGAGTTCGCCGGGTCCCACGTGTGCCCGCCTTCCGGGCGCAGTATCCTGGGGCCGTTCGCAAACCCAGATGCTTATCGACTCCGGAGAAGCCCAATCGTTCGTGATCCCGATAGGAGCTGCGCTGGCCGCCGCCTATCTGCTCGGCGCCCTCCCCTTTGGCTTCCTGTTCGCTCGAATGAAGGGCGTCGACCTGCGGGCCGTCGGCAGCGGGAATATCGGGGCGACCAACACCATGCGGGCACTGGGGCGTGGTTGGGGACTGACGGCCTTCTTCCTGGACTTTGCAAAGGGCTGGCTCCCGGTGGCTGCGATCGCACCAGCTGTAGCCCTCGGAGAGCTCGATCTGCGCGCTCTTCAGGTGATGTGCGGCACCGCGGCTGTCCTGGGGCACTGTTTCCCGGTCTACCTGGGCTTTCGTGGGGGCAAGGGCGTGGCCACCGGCTGCGGCGCGATCGTGGGCCTGGATCCGGTCATGTTCCTGGGGGCCGGCCTGGTCTGGATCGCGGTCATGCTGACCCTGCGTTATGTCGGGCTGGCATCGATCCTGATGGGCGCGGCCTTTCCCGTCCTGGCCTGGTGGCGCCATCCCGAGGACGACGCGACACTGGTCGGAGCTTCCTTGTTGACGCTCTTGATCGTCGTCCGCCATCGAGCGAACATCAAGCGCATGCTGGCTGGCACGGAGCCCCGTCCTGGACCCATTTTCGGGCGCGGGCGCCCCGCGCCCGAGGGCGACGATACGGAAGGCTCGGATGACTGATATGACAATTCAACGTGCACTCGTGATCGGGGACGGTGGTTGGGGGACGACTCTCGCGCTATTGCTAGCCAGGCAGGGTCATCCGACTGTCCTCTGGAGCGCCTTTCCCGAGCAAAGCGAGGATCTGCGCAAGACTCGCGTCAATGAACGCTTCCTGCCCGGTGTCGAGCTGCCGGACAACCTGGAATTTCACGCGGATCCCTTTGCTGCCGCCGACGGCGTCGACTTCGTCGTGAGCGCCGTCCCGACTCAGTTCGTGCGCAACGTGGCGGCGCGCTTCGAGGATGCACTCAAGGGTGAGCTGCCCATCGTCTCCGCCAGCAAGGGGCTCGAGATCGAGACCTTCCGCACGCCGAGCCAGACTCTGCGCCACGTGCTGGGGGATCGCTCGATCTGTGTCCTGACCGGCCCGAGCCACGCCGAGGAAGTCGCCCGTGGCCTGCCCGCGTCGGTCGTGGCCTGCTGCTCCGATCAGGCCTTCGCGGAGACCGTCCAGGAGGCGCTGAGCAGCGACACCTTTCGGGTCTATACCCACGGCGATGCCCTGGGAGCAGAGCTGGCAGGGGCCTTGAAGAACGTGATCGCCCTGGCGGCCGGAATCTGCGATGGCCTGGGCCTGGGCGACAACGCCAAGGCGGCCTTGCTCACGCGGGGCATGGTCGAGATGGCGCGCTTCGGCGAATCTCTCGGCGCCGACGCGCGCACTTTCTTCGGACTGGCCGGCTTCGGCGATCTGGTCACGACCTGCTGCTCACCCCATTCGCGCAATCGTGCCGTGGGGGAGGCGATCGGCCGTGGCAAGACCCTGGAGCAGGTCCTGGAAGAGATGAGCATGGTGGCGGAGGGAGTCTGGACTACCAAGGCCCTCTTCGGCCCCGAAGCCGGCGGCGGCGAGGTCACGATGCCGATCGCGGAGCAGGTGCACTCCGTTCTGTTCGAGGGCAAGGACCCGCGCGAGGCCGTCCTGGCCCTGATGAAGCGCACGCCCACGGGTGAGATGGACGGCCTGACCAGGTCCTAGTCCCGGTCGAGCTGGTCCCCATCTGTCGCCGCATCCGCTGCCGCGCGCGCCCCGTCGTCCAGGTGCCCGAGCAGGCTGGGCAAGGCCAGCAGAGATCCGTTTGCGAACAGGGGCACCAGTGCCAGCAAGGCCCAGTTGCGCTGCCCGCGGACGGTGAAGAGAGCCAGCAAGAGGCCCATCGTGGCGAATATCGACGCCGTCCACGAGACCACGACGAAGCTCGGCGTCCAGTCCGGGGCATAGCGCAGCAGGGCCGCCGTCATCCACCAGACCGCCCACCCGAAGGTCGCAAAGACCATCGAGGCGACCCACGTCCGGTGCCGCCTCCGGACCATCGTCCGGACGCGCCATTGGTTGCGAAGCGGGCGTACCATCCCACCATTCTCCCCCAATGCGCCCGAAGGTCCAGCTCGCGATTGACCAGACCCCAAAGGCTCACTAGAGTACCCGCCCCAATTGGGTCGGGGCGTGGCGCAGCCTGGTAGCGCGCTGCAATGGGGTTGCAGAGGTCGGAAGTTCAAATCTTCTCGCCCCGACCATCTTTCTCTCCCCCTGGACTCGCGGCGTGGCTACCGTGATCGTCCAAGGATGAAGCGACGAAACGACACGCCAGACACCTATCGGACACAGTCTCACGATACGGGGCCATGGGCTGAACGCATCCTGCTCGAGCATTGGAAGAGCATGCCTCCGTGGGAGAAAGCTGCGCTCGTCTCGGAGCTCAGTAAGTCGTTGCATCGGCTGAGCGTCGCGGGCCTTACGGAGCGGTTTCCTGATGCAGACCCAGCGGAGATCGAACGCCACGCTGCTCGCCTCCGGATCGGATCGGAATTGATGGATCAGGTGTCCAAGCTCGGGGCTGAATAGTCGTCGGGCATGGAAGTCGATCCCATCGCCGTAGCCATCGATGTTGCTGCGATTCTCGAGCGTCATCAGATCCCATACGTCATCGGAGGATCAGTCGCCAGCACCCTCTATGGAGAGCCACGCGCCACCTTGGATGTCGACTTTGCGGTTCAGCTTCATGGGGAGCAAGTCTCACTGCTAGCGTCCTCTTTGGAGTCCGAATACTACGTGCAGCGTGAGGCGATGCGGGAAGCCGCTGAATCATGCAGCATGTTCAACATCATCCGCCGAACCCCCATGATCAAGGTGGACATGCACGTCCGACCGCCCGAGGGGATCTACGCTGAGGAAGTTCGCCGCGCGCGACGGTTGAGGCTGCGGGTCGATCCGGAAGGATTCGCTCACGTGGCGACGCCCGAGGGCACCCTGTTACAGAAGCTGCGCAGGTACCAGCTCGGCGATGAAGTGTCCGACCGCCAATGGCGAGACGTCCTCGGGATCCTGAAGGTCATGGGAGACGAGTTGGATCGCGAGTACCTCGAGCACTGGTCCGTGCAGCTGTCAGTACGCGAGCTCTTGGATCGCGCGCTCGATGAGGCTCACGGGAACGCTGGATAGGAAGCGCCGTGGCGCGCTGCAACGGGGTTGCAGAGGTCGGAAGTTCAAATCTTCTCGCCCCGACCATTCAACACGTCGGTGATATTCGACTTGCGCACCTCGCGCGTCCGGGGCGCATTCAGTCGGGTGCGTCAGTGTCCATGGTAAATTGCAGCGCCACAGGCGATCGTGGTGTCGAGAAGCGGGTCCTCTGACACCCGTTCCATGGGTAGTTCCGCGCGTCGGTCATTCCGCGCTGCAACTCCGTTGCAGAGTTCGGAGGCTGAATGCCCGTCTCCGGGCGCGCAGCTCGGCTGACCCTCTCCAATTAAGCCGACTCCCCTAGCGGCTGGACCGAGAATCGGGGTCACGCCACCGGGAGGTCGTCTGTTGAGCACGATGTGTGCGAACTCGTATCCTATAGGCTCCCACCCGTTGACCGACATGTCCCGCCCTTCTCCGGATCCCGAGCGCGTCCCGGCCTCCGCGGCTTCCTCTGCCCCGGGCGAGCGCGCTGGCGACGTGATCGACCGCTACGAGCTGATCGAGGAGATCGGAGAGGGCGGCATGGGCTCGGTCTGGCGGGCGCACCAGTCCGAGCCGGTGAAGCGCGACGTCGCGTTCAAGATCATCAAGCTCGGGATGGACACGAAGGAGGTCGTGGTTCGTTTCGAAGCCGAGCGCCAAGCGCTCGCGCTGATGGACCACCCGCACATCGCCAAAGTGCTGGACGGGGGAGCAACAGACAGTGGGCGGCCGTACTTCGTGATGGAGCTCGTCGAGGGCGTGCCGATCACCGACTACTGCGATGACGCGAAGCTCGATGTGCGCCAGCGGCTCGAGCTGTTCGCCAAGGTGTGCGAGGGCATCCAGCACGCGCACCAGAAAGGCCTCATCCACCGCGACATCAAGCCGGGCAACGTGCTCGTCGCGCTGCAAGACGGCGAGCCTGTGCCCAAGGTGATCGACTTCGGCATTGCCAAGGCAACGGGTGAATCGTTGACGGAGAAGACGATGCACACCGAGCTGGGGCAAATGCTCGGGACGCCGGAGTACATGGCGCCCGAACAGCTCGGAATGAGCGGGCTCGACATCGACACGCGGGCGGACGTGTACTCACTCGGCGTGCTGCTCTACGAGCTCCTGACCGGCACCAAGCCGTTCGACATCCAGAAGATCGTCGAGGCGGGCTACGACGAGCTGTTGCGCACCATTCGTGAAGTCGATCCGGAGAAGCCGTCGACGCGCATCACGAATCTGGACGACACACAGGCGATCGCCGAACTCAGGCAGCTCGATGTGCGCGCCCTCGGCAAGCAACTGAGCGGCGACCTGGACTGGGTCGTGATGAAGGCCCTCGAGAAGGACCGCGCACGGCGCTACGAGACCGCGAACGGCTTCGCGGCGGATGTGCAGCGCTTCCTTGACCAGGAACCGGTCGTCGCTGCGCCGCCGAGCGCGACCTACCGGCTGCGCAAGTTCGTGAAGCGGCGCAAGAAGACGGTGGCTGCGATGGCGACCATCGCCTTCTTGCTCATCGCCGGCTCGATCGGGACCGGGATCGGTCTTTGGCGCACGATCCAAGCCAAAGCGGAACTGGGCGTCGCGTTGGATGAGAAGGACACTGCGCTGAAGGAGGAGGAACGCCAGCGCACGCTCGCACAGGAGAACGAGGCGCGCGCGAAAGAGGCCGAGGGAGAAGCCAAAGCGCGCGCCACCGAGCTCGAGCAGGTGGCCGCGTTCCAGTCCTCCCAGCTCTCCGAGCTCGACCCCGAGCTCATGGGCGTGCGCCTGCGGCGCAACCTGATCGACGCTACCCCCGAAGACCGGCGCGCGGCCTTGACCGCACATCTCGCCGGTTTGAACTTCACGAACCTCGCCCTGCAGACACTCGAAGAGAACCTCTTCGAGCGCACGATCGAGGCCATCGAAACGCAATTCGCGCAGCAACCGCTCGTCCAGGCACAGCTCCTCAGCACGGTCGGCGAAACACTCTTCAACCTGGGCCTGTTGGATCTGTCACTGGACCCCATTCAGCGAGCCCTCGTCATCCACCGCTCGGAGCTTGGTGACGATCACCCGGGCACTCTCATGTCCGTCGGCAACGTGGGCCGCCTGCTAAAAGAGCAGGGTCGCCTCGACGAGGCGCAGCCCCACTACCGAGAGGCCCTGAACGGCCTGCGCCGCGTACTCGGCGACGATCACCCGGACACTCTCCTGTCCATCAACAACATGGGCGCCCTGCTACAAAGTCAGGGTCGCCTCGACGAAGCGCAGCCCTACTACCGAGAGGCTCTCGACGGCCGCCGCCGCGTACTCGGCGACGATCACCCCCATAGCCTCCTGTCCGTCGGCAACATGGGCTCCCTGCTACGAGACCTGGGTCGCCTCGACGAGGCGGAGTTCTACTACCGAGAGGCCCTCGACGGCAAACGCCGCGTACTCGGCGACGATCACCCCAGCACTCTCGCGTCCGTCAACAACATGGGCTTCCTGCTACGAGACCTGGGTCGCCTCGACGAGGTGGAGCCCTATTACCGAGAGGCCCTCGACGAACGCCGCCGCGTACTCGGCGACGATCACCCCAGCACTCTCGAGTCCGTCACCAACATGGGCATCCTGCTACAAGAGCAGGGTCGCGTCGACGAGGCGGAGCCCTATTACCGAGAGGCCCTCGACGGCAAACGCCGCGTACTCGGCGACGATCATCACGACACTCTCGCGTCCGTCAACAACATGGGCTTCCTGCTACGAAACCAGGGTCGCGTCGACGAGGCGGAGCCCTATTACCGAGAGGCCCTCGACGGCCGCCGCCGCGTACTTGGCGACGATCACCCCAGCACTCTCGGGTCCCTCAACAACATGGGCTTCCTGCTACAACAGCTGGGTCGCCTCGACGAGGCGGAGCCCTACTACCGGGAGGCGCTCGACAGCTTGCGCCGCGTACTCGGCGACGATCACCCCGACACTCTCGTGTCCGTCGATAACATGAGCTTCTTGCTGCAAGCACAGGGTCGCGTCGACGAGGCAGAGCCCTATTGCCGAGAGGCGCTCGACGGCCGCCGCCGCGTACTCGGCGGCGATCACCCCGACACTCTCTTGTCCGTCAACAACATGAGCCGCCTGCTCCACACCCAGGTGACGAGGGCGCGCCAGGAGAAAGACGATCACCAACTGGCATCGGCGCTCGCAAGCCTGGGCGCCTTCCAACTGGAGTCCGGGATGAGCGCCGTGGCCGAAGCGCAGCTCGCAGAAGCCATGGAGCTCCTCGTCACGACGGGTTCGGACGAATCGCGCCTCCAGCGAGTGTTGGGCGATCTCGGAGCGGCGGTCGCAGCGCAGGGTCGGCATGCCGATGCGGAGCCGATGCTCATGGAGAGCGCCGAGTGGATGCTCGAGCACCCGACGGATCCGGCGGCGGGCACTGGGATCCAGCGCATGGTCGACTTCTACGAAGCCTGGCACGCAACCGAACCAGAACAGGGCAACGACGCGCTGGCCGCGGAGTGGCGCGGGGAGCTCGAGAGGTGGCGGGCGAAGGACGCTGCGGAGGATGCCGAGTGAACGACGCGCGCGATTCGGAGCCTGTCCCCGCTAACGCTCCCGGCGAGCGCGCGGGCGACGTGATCGATCGCTACGAGCTGATCGAGGAGATCGGCGAGGGCGGCATGGGCTCGGTCTGGCGGGCGCACCAGTCCGAGCCGGTGAAGCGCGACGTCGCCTTCAAGATCATCAAGCTCGGGATGGACACGAAGGAAGTCGTGGTCCGCTTCGAAGCCGAGCGCCAAGCCCTGGCGCTGATGGATCATCCGCACATCGCCAAGGTGCTGGACGGCGGGGCAACGGACAGTGGCCGGCCGTACTTCGTGATGGAGCTCGTCGAGGGCGAGCCGATCACTGACTACTGCGACCGCGCGAAGCTCGACGTGCGCGGGCGCCTCGAATTGTTCGCCAAGGTGTGCGAGGGCATCCAACACGCGCACCAGAAAGGACTGATCCACCGCGACATCAAGCCGGGCAACGTGCTCGTCGCGCTCCAGGACGGCGAGCCCGTGCCCAAGGTGATCGACTTTGGCATCGCCAAAGCGACGGGCGCCGCGTTGACGGAGAAGACGATGCACACCGAGCTGGGGCAGATGCTCGGGACGCCGGAGTACATGGCGCCCGAACAGCTCGGCATGAGCGGCCTCGACATCGACACGCGGGCGGACGTGTATTCGCTCGGCGTGTTGCTGTACGAGCTCCTGACCGGCACCAAGCCCTTCGACATCCAGAAGATCATCGAGACGGGCTACGACGAGCTCCTGCGCACGATCCGCGAGGTCGACCCTGAGAAGCCATCCACGCGCATCACGAAGCTCGAAGACACGTCCGCGATCGCCGAGCTCAGGCAGCTCAACGTGCGCGCCCTCGGCAAGCAACTGAGCGGCGATCTGGACTGGATCGTGATGAAGGCGCTCGAGAAGGACCGCACGCGGCGCTACGAGACCGCGAACGGCTTCGCGGCGGATGTGCAGCGCTTCCTCGACCAGGAACCGGTCGTCGCTGCACCGCCGAGCGCGACCTACCGGCTGCGCAAGTTCGTCAAGCGGCGCAAGAAGACGGTGGCTGCGATGGCGACCATCGCCTTCTTGCTCATCGCCGGCTCGATCGGGACCGGGATCGGTCTTTGGCGCACGATCCAAGCCAAAGCGGAACTGGGCGTCGCGTTGGATGAGAAGGACACTGCGCTGAAGGAGGAGGAACGCCAGCGCACGCTCGCACAGGAGAACGAGGCGCGCGCGAAAGAGGCCGAGGGAGAAGCCAAAGCGCGCGCCACCGAGCTCGAGCAAGTGGCCGAGTTCCAGTCCTCCCAGCTCTCCGAGCTCGACCCCGAGCTCATGGGCGTGCGCCTTCGGCGCGACCTGATCGACGCTGCCCCCGAAGACCGGCGCGCGGCGCTGGCCGAACAGCTCGCCGGCTTGAACTTCACGAACCTTGCCCTGCAGACACTCGAGGAGAATCTCTTCGAGCGCACGATTGAGGCCATCGACACGCAGTTCGCCGAACAGCCGCTCGTCCAGGCACAGCTCCTCGAGACGGTGGGCGAAACACTCCGCGAGCTGGGCCTGTTGGACCTGGCACCGGACCCCACTCAGCGAGCCCTCTCCATCCACCGCTTGGAGCTCGGCAACGATCACCCGGGCACTCTGCGATCCGTTAACAGCATGGGCTTCCTGCGATCAAACCAGGGTCGCCTCGACGAGGCGGAGCCCTATTACCGAGAGGCCCTCGACGGCCGCCGCCGCGTACTCGGCGACGATCACCCCAGCACTCTCCTGTCCATCAACAACATGGGCGCCCTGCTACAAAGTCAGGGTCGCCTCGACGAAGCGCAGCCCTACTACCGAGAGGCCCTCGACGGCAGCCGCCGCATACTCGGCGATGATCACCCCGACACTCTCGGGTCCGTCAACAACATGGGCCTCCTGCTACAAAAGCAGGGTCGCTTCGACGAGGCGGAGCCCTACTACCGAGAGGCCCTCGACGGCCGCCGCCGCGTACTTGGCGACGATCACCCCAGCACTCTCGGGTCCGTCAACAACATGGGCTCCCTGCTACGAGACCAGGGTCGCCTCGACGAGGCGGAGCCCTATTACCGAGAGGCCCTCGACGGCAGCCGCCGCATACTCGGCGACGATCACCCCAACACTCTCGTGTCCGTCAACAACATGGGCCTCCTGCTACAAAAGCAGGGTCGCTTCGACGAGGCGGAGCCCTACTACCGAGAGGCCCTCGACAGCAACCGCCGCGTACTCGGCCACGATCACCCCCGCACTCTCCTGGTCGTCGACAACCTGGGCTCCCTGCTACGAGACCAGGGTCGCCTCGACGAGGCGGAGCCCTATTACCGAGAGGCCCTCGACGGCCGCCGCCGCGTACTCGGCCACGATCACCCTGACACTCTCCAGTCCGTCAACAACTTCGGAGTCCTGCTAGAAGACCAGGATCGCCTCGACGAGGCGGAGCCCTATTACCGAGAGGCCCTCGACGGCCGCCGCCGCGTACTCGGCAACGATCACCCCAGCACTCTCCGGTCCGTCAACAACTTCGGAGCCCTGCTACAAAGCCAGGTGACGAGGGCGCGCCAGGAGAAAGACGACCAACAACTGGCATCGACGCTCGGAAACCTGGGCGCCTTCCAACTGGAGTCCGGGATGAGCGCCGGGGCCGAAGCGCAGCTCGCAGAAGCCATAGAGCTCCTCGCCACGACGGGTTCGGACGACTCGCGCATCCAGCGAGTGTTGGGCGATCTCGGAGCGGCGGTCGCAGCGCAGGGTCGGCATGCCGACGCGGAACCGATGCTTATGGAGTCCGCCGAGTGGATGCTCGAGCACCCGACGGATCCAGCGGCGGGCCCTGGGCTCCAGCGCATGGTCGACTTCTACGAAGCCTGGCACGCAGCCGAACCGGAACAGGGCAGCGACCGGCTGGCTGCGGAGTGGCGCGGGGAGCTCGAGGCGTGGCGGGCGGAGTACGGTGCGGAGGATGCCGAGTGAGCGACGCGCGCGATCCGGAGCCTGTCCCCGCTAACGCCCCGGGCGAGCGCGCCGGTGACGTGATCGACCGCTACGAGCTGATCGAGGAGGTCGGCGAGGGTGGCATGGGCTCGGTCTGGCGGGCGCACCAGTCCGAGCCGGTGAAGCGCGACGTCGCGTTCAAGATCATCAAGCTCGGGATGGACACGAAGGAAGTCGTGGTTCGCTTCGAAGCCGAGCGTCAGGCGCTCGCGCTGATGGACCATCCGCACATCGCCAAGGTGCTCGACGGCGGGGCCACGGACGGCGGGCGGCCATACTTCGTGATGGAGCTCGTCGAAGGCGATCCGATCACGGACTACTGCGACCGTGTGAAGCTCGACGTGCGCCAGCGGCTCGAGCTGTTCGCCAAGGTGTGCGAAGGCATCCAGCACGCGCACCAGAAAGGCCTCATTCACCGCGACATCAAGCCGGGCAACGTGCTCGTCGCGCTGCAGGACGGCGAGCCTGTGCCCAAGGTGATCGACTTCGGCATCGCCAAGGCAACGGGCGCCGAGCTGACGGAGAAGACGATGCACACCGAGCTGGGACAGATGCTCGGGACGCCGGAGTACATGGCGCCCGAACAGCTCGGGATGAGCGGGCTCGACATCGACACGCGGGCGGACGTGTATTCCCTCGGCGTGCTGCTCTACGAGCTCCTGACCGGCACCAAGCCGTTCGACATCCAGAAGATCATCGAGACGGGCTACGACGAGTTGTTGCGAACCATCCGCGAGGTCGATCCCGAGAAGCCGTCCACTCGCATCACGAATCTGGGCAACACAGCCACGATCGCCGAGCTCAGGCAGCTCGATGTCCGTGCCTTGGGCAAGCAGCTGAGCGGCGACCTCGACTGGATCGTGATGAAGGCCCTCGAGAAGGACCGCTCGCGGCGCTACGAGACCGCGAACGGCTTCGCCGCGGATGTGCAGCGCTTCCTCGACCAGGAACCGGTCGTCGCTGCGCCGCCCAGCGCGACCTACCGGCTGCGCAAGTTCGTCAAGCGGCGCAAGAAGACGGTGGCCGCAATGGCGACCATCGCCTTCTTGCTCATCGCCGGCTCGATCGGGACCGGGATCGGTCTTTGGCGCACGATCCAAGCCAAAGCGGAACTGGGCGTCGCGTTGATTGACAAGGAAACTGCGCTGAAGGAGGAGGAACGCCAGCGCACGCTCGCGCAGGAGAACGAGGCGCGGGCGAAGGAGGCCGAGGGAGAAGCCAAAGTGCGCGCCACCGAGCTCGAGCAAGTGGCCGAGTTCCAGTCCTCCCAGCTGTCCGAACTCGATCCCGAGCTCATGGGCGTGCGCCTGCGGCGCGACCTGATCGACGCTGCTCCCGAAGACCGGCGCGCGGCCCTGAGCGCACATCTCGTCGGCCTGAACTTCACGAACCTTGCCCTGCAGACACTCGAGGAAAACCTCTTCGAGCGCACGATCGAGGCCATCGACACGCAATTCGCGCAGCAGCCGCTCGTCCAGGCACAACTCCTCGGGACGGTGGGCGAAACACTCGTCAAGCTGGGCCTGTTGAACCTGGCACTGGACCCCATTCAGCGAGCCCTCGCCATCCACCGCTCGGAGCTTGGCGACGATCACCCCGACACCCTCGTGTCCGTCGCGAACGTGGGCTACCAGCTACGAAACCAGGGTCGCCTCGACGAGGCGGAGCGCTACTACCGAGAGGCCCTCGACGGCAATCGCCGCGTACTCGGCGACGATCACCCCAGCACTATCCTGTCCGTCAATACCTTCGGAGCCCTGCTACGAGACCTGGGTCGCGTCGACGAAGCGGAGCCCTATTCCCGAGAGGCCCTCGACAGCTGCCGCCGCGTACTCGGCGGCGATCACCCCGACACTCTCCTGTCCGTCAGCAACGTGGGCTTCCTGCTACAAGACCAGGGTCGCCTCGACGAGGCGGAGCCCTATTTCCGAGAGGCCCTCGACAGCTTGCGCCGCGTACTCGGCGACGGTCACCCCAAGACTCTCCAGTCAGTCAACAACATGGGCTTTCTGCTACAGCACCAGGGTCGCCTCAACGAAGCGGAGCCCTATCACCGAGAGGCCCTCGACAGCAACCGCCGCATACTCGGCGACGATCACCCCAGCACTCTCCGGTCCGTCAACAACTTCGGAGCCCTGCTACGAAACCAGGGTCGCCTCGACGAGGCGGAGCCCTATTTCCGAGAGGCCCTCGAGGGCCGCCGCCGCGTACTCGGCGACGATCACCCGGACACTCTCCTGTCCGTCAACAACATGGGCTTCCTGCTAGAAGACCAGGATCGCCTCGACGAGGCGGAGCCCTATTACCGAGAGGCCCTCGACGGCCGCCGCCGCGTACTCGGCAACGATCACCCCAGCACTCTCCGGTCCGTCAACAACTTCGGAGCCCTGCTACAAAGCCAGGTGACGAGGGCGCGCCAGGAGAAAGACGATCACCAACTGGCATCGGCGCTCACAAACCTGGGCGCCTTCCAACTGGAGTCCGGGATGAGCGCCGTGGCCGAAGCGCAGCTCGCAGAAGCCATGGAGCTCCTCGTCACGACGGGTTCGGACGAATCGCGCCTCCAGCGAGTGTTGGGCGATCTC
>Ga0315338_1002138_pt1 | contig 20832 bp, 17 predicted proteins | sample ASW8metaG_FD_204518 | JGI IMG/M metagenome (GOLD analysis project Ga0315338, IMG submission 204518) | Ammonia-oxidizing marine archaeal communities from Monterey Bay, California, United States - ASW #8 | ecosystem: Environmental > Aquatic > Marine > Coastal | place: USA: California | collected... | reverse complement strand
AACGACCGCTTTGAGAAATCCCGCTTCTCAAGCCCGAATTACATCTTGCAGTCCTTGGCATAGGTATCGACATGGTCCTTCAACACGACCTTGCGGGCCGCCGTGGTCCAGACGCCGTCCTTGTCCTTGACCACTTCACGCAGATAGAAATTCTGAATTGGGAAGTGGTTCTTGCCGTATTTGAACGGGCCGCGGACCGATGGGAAATTCGCCTTGGCCATCGCCGCGCGCATGCCGTCCATATCCTTCAAATCGCCGTTGACCGCCTCGACCGCGCTCTTGATCAGGAACACCGTGTCATAGGTCTGCGCGGCGTAGAAGGACGGGTAGCGGCCGTACTTCTTCTTGAAGCCGGAGACGAACTTCTTGCTCTGCGGCGTGTCCAGATCGGGCGCCCAGAACTGAGTCATGAAGCTGCCCATGACGCCGCTCAGATTGACCTTCTGGAACTTCGGCAGGCTGATCGAATCAACGGTGAACACCGAGTAGAGCGGAATTTTGCCGCTTAGGCCCGCTTGCTGGTACTGCTTCATGAAGGCGCCGCCGGCCTTGCCCGGGTAGAAGATGAAGACGCCGTCGGCCTTGGAGGCGCGCGCCTTCGCCAATTCAGCGGAGAAGTCGAGCTGTGAGGGCCATTTGGTCATGTCCTTGCCGACGATCTTGCCCTTGAAGGTGCGCTGCACGCCGGAAACCATGTTTTTGCCCGCGGCATAGTTCGGCGCTATGACGTAGAGCGATTTCACGCCGCGCTGGTTCAACACCTCGCCCATGGCCATCGGCGTCTGGTCGTTCTGCCACGACGTCGAGAAGAAATTCTTGTGGCACAGTTTGCCGGCGATCTGGGACGGTCCGGCATTGGAGCTGATCAGGAATTTACCCGCATCCAAAACTGTTTTTCGAGATGCCAGCAAAACGTGCGACCAAATGTATCCAGCCACAAAATCGACATTGTCCTTTTGCACCAACTTGTCAGTCTTCTGTTTTCCGATTTCGGGTTTGAAACCATCATCCTCGTAGAGAACTCTGACGTCGATGCCGCCCATCTTCCGGCCGATATCTTCAAGCCCCAGTTCGAACGCGTCCTTCATGTCTCGGCCGATCACGCCAGCCGGGGTCGTCAGGGTGGTAACAAAGCCTATTTTAACTTCAGTTGCCTTTTCCGGTTTGAGAAAATAGTAACCGCCAATCGCGATTACCACGATCACGACAACACCGATAAATAATTTCCGGTTCATTTATCTCTTCCTCCCTAATCATCGCGCCGCGCGTTCCCCCACGCGGGCATGTTATTTCTATGGGAGTTTTACGCCCGGTTTCTTGTTCGGAGTCAAGGCGTAAGGCGCATCCCCAGTAAAGGAGAACACGGCCCTGCTGCGCAACCGGGCGTTCGGCACTAACAAATTCTTAATGGATCAAACAGTATAGCGACAAGCTCGTCTCGGCCCGATCTGTGAGCCGCGGCTGTATTTTTTCCGGCGATATTACCGATGCAAACCATCCGCACGCAAAAGGACCTCGAACGCCTGCCGCAGCCACGGCTGATCTTGACGGCGGCGCCGTGGGTGCGCCGACTCGCGACCGCCATGCTGGCATTCGGCGCCGCGGGGTGCGCCGGCCTCGCCTTCAACGTTACCGGTCCCAGCGCACATTTCTACGCCGCCGGTGCGACGATCACCGCGATTGTCTGTGCCGCGGTTATCATCATCGCGCGCCCTTACGATTGGCGTGCCTGGGTCAGCGTGGCCGCCACCCTCGACGGCCTGTATGTGACAGCGAGCGGCACACGGCTCGTCTTCGTGCCCTGGGACGACGTCGTCGATATCGGAATCGTGCGCATGTTTACCGGCAAAGGCGGACCGCGGAACTTTCCCCGGCTGAAACTGCGACTGTCGGAAGCGGACTGGTCGCTCTTCGGCAACCTGTCCAGCATCAAGGGCACCGGGCCGGTACGCAGCTTTGTATTCTCGCCCGTCAGCGGTACGGCCGACCTGACGGTCGAACGCCTGAAGACTTTTCGCGGCAACAGCGCCAAACCTTGACCGCGCCGGACGTTGATTGTGCGTCGTGGTACTTTGTCCTTGAGGTCGTCAGCTAGTGTCCTGATCGTGAAATTCAAGGGATTGAATTTCGCGTGAATCAGCACACTAAACTATTGATTCTAGTATGATTCAGATCCTAAAATTCGTCGCATTCAATGCGACGAACTTCAGAATCATCACACTAGACCGGATCAGGATTGATGCAGGGCATCAATCCTGTGAATCCGCTCGTTATTAACAAATAGAGCAAAGAAACAGAACCGATGGTAATCGCCTGCGGCGATTCCCATCAATCCTGATTTGCTCTAAAGCCCAACTATGGTTCTTCTCGATCTTTCCGCGCAACATGGTCTCGTGCGCCGGCCGGCTGCGGCATAGCCTATTTCCTAGTTGAAATCCGACCGTCTCGGCAGTTCGAAATCGTCGTCAACTTTCTTCATTTCGAACTGGTCGCTGGTTTCAGCGTGTTTGTACCGGAACACATGGTTTGTAAGCTCAATGACCTCATACGCATCGTAAAATTTCGGATCAGCCGGATCGGTGTCCCGAAACCGCCCATCGATAGGGCGCGTGGCGCGATTTACAGAAAAATACACCAGGCCGGAAACGCCCCAGTGGCCCGCTTCGACGGTGTCCTTGATATGGCCGTCCTCGGTGAAGACGCGATAGTGGGTCTGGTAGGTGCCGTTCGGATAACGCTCGACGATCCATTTCTGTTTGCCGACACCGGCGATGTCGGTTTCTCCAAACCATTTTCCGACCAGCATCGCCCAATGGGCTTTCTGCGCCGCAGTTGCGGTCGATTGCGTGCTTGAAACCGTCAAACTACTTGCCTGAGCCGAACCGCCCCACAGCGCGGCCAAGACGACAACGACCGAAACCCAGAGAGTGGCGGTAAATCTTGAAATACGGAAGTTTCGGTCGTTCATATCAGGAACTACCGCCCCACAGCGTAGCCCTGCATACCCCGCGGGTTGGAACCGGCCTTGAGAATACCGCCTTCCTGGGCGGCGGCGCACATGCGGCCTTCGGACCAGTCGTCGCCAACATCGACCTTATGGCCGCGGCGGCGCAACTCGTCGACCGTAGCTTGCGGGAAGCGGCCTTCGACGACCAGTTTCCCCGGCTGCGCGGCGCGCGGGTAGAAGGAGCTGGGAAAGTGCTCGCTGTGCCAGCTCGGCGCGTCGATCGATTCCTGCAAATTCATGCCGAAATGGACATGGCGCAGGAAGAAGTTGGTCTGCCACTGGTCCTGCTGGTCGCCGCCCGGCGTGCCGAACGCCATATAGGGCTTGCCGTCTTTCAGGGTCATCGAGGGCGACAGGCTGGTGCGTGGCCGCTTACCGGGTTCCAGGGTCGCGGGGCGGCCTTCCTCGAGCCAGAACATCTGCGCCCGGCTGTTCAGGCAGAAGCCGATCTCCGGGATCACCGGGGAACTTTGCAGCCAGCCGCCGCTGGGCATGCAGGCAACCATGTTGCCATGCCTGTCGATCACGTCGACATGGCAGGTATCGCCTGCGACCGCGCCCTGTTTGCTCACTGTCGGTTCGCCGATGCCCGCGCCGAGCGTCATCTGACCCGCCGCGACATGCGCTTCGTAATCGACGGGCCCGCCGTAGCCCTCGACCGTCCCGGGACGGAAATCCATCGAGGCGGCGTTCATGTCGATGAGCTTGCGCCGCTCGGCGTTGTAGCCGTCGCTCAGTAGCGTCTCCATCGGCACTTCGGCGAAGTTGGGGTCGCCGTAAAACGCCTCGCGGTCGGCGAAGGCGAGCTTCGTCGCCTCGACCACCAGATGTACGAAATCCGGCCCGTACGGGTCCATCGCCGAGATGCCGTAACCCTGCAGCAACGCCAATGTTTGCAGCTGCGCGGGGCCTTGCCCCCACGGACCCGTTTTCATCGCGGTGTAATCGCCATATTGATATGTCAGTGGGGCATCGTAGCTGGCCCGCCAGGCAGCCATGTCGGCGCCATTCAGTACGCCGTAATGACGTTCGCCGGTGACGTCCATCATCGCGTTTTCGCGGCAGAACTTGTCGATCGCCTCGGCGACGAAGCCTTCATAGAAGGCGTTGCGCGCGGCGTCGATCTGCGCCACCCGGTCGCCGCCCGCGGCTTTGCCCTCGGCGATCAGGCGCTGCCAGGTCTCGGCCAGTTTGGGATTGCCCAGCAGGCTGCCGGCCGCCGGGATCTTGCCGTTCGGCAGATAGACCGCCGCCGATGTCGGCCATTCCGTTTCGAACATCTCGCGCACGCTGGAGATCGTCTCGCCGACCCGCCCGACCATCGGCGCGCCGTTCAGCGCATAGCCGATTGCGGGCGCGAAAATCTCTTCCAACGTCATCGTGCCGTGGTCGCGCAGCATCAGCATCCAGGCATCGAACGCGCCCGGCACGACGGTCGCCAACAGCCCGGTGCCCGGCACGAGATCGAGCCCAAGGCCCTTGTAATGGGCGATAGTCGCACCTGCCGGCGCGGTGCCCTGGCCGCAAATAACCTGGCTCTCGCCCGTGTCGGCGCGATGGATCAGCGCCGGCATGTCGCCGCCGGCCCCATTCAAGTGGGGTTCGGCGATCTGCAGGGTCATGCCCGCCGCCACCGCGGCGTCGAACGCGTTGCCGCCGGCTTCCAGCATCGCCATGCCGGCGGCGGACGCGAGCCAGTGGGTCGACGAAACGACGCCGAACGTACCGAGAAGTTCCGGGCGTGTGGTAAACATCGGGTAGATTCCTATTCAATCGAAACGACGCGTATAGGCGCGTAAGGCGCACAATCTACCCGCGCGCCGGGCCCGCAACAACTGGTCCCTGCCTCACGCGCCTAATCGCTGTCCCGGGGTTGACGTAGGCCCACCTGCGGCACATCTTCGCTGCCGTCCGAATTTATCGAGGTTACCGTACATGCCGATGCCCGTCCCCTTTGTCAAAGATATCGATTTCGAATACGGCACGGTTCAGCAGGTCAGCCCGCTGATTCGGCGGGTTATCGCGCACAATCCGGGACCGTTCACCTATATGGGTACGGGCACCTATATCGTCGGGCACGGCAATGTTGCAGTTGTCGATCCGGGACCGCTGGACGAGGATCACATCGCGGCGCTGCTCAAGGTACTCGACGGTGAGACCGTCACCCATCAGATCATCACCCACACCCATCGCGATCATTCGCCGGCCGCGGCACCGATGAAGGAAAAGACCACGGCGCCGACCTACGGCTACGGCCCGCATCACGGCAATGTCAAGGCGCCGAAAGTCGAAGAGGGCGGCGACTGGGACTTCCGGCCCGACCACGTCGTGCAGGACGACGATGTGGTCGAAGGAAACGGCTGGACATTGCAGGCGGTACACACGCCGGGACACACCTCCAATCATCTCTGCTTCTGGCTGAAGGAAGAGAATGCACTCTTCACCGGCGATCATGTGATGGGCTGGTCGACGTCGGTCATCTCACCGCCGGACGGCGACATGGCGCATTACATGCATTCGCTGCGCAAGGTACGCGAGCGGGAAGACGCGGTCTTCTGGCCGACGCACGGCCCGCCCATCACGGACCCGCAGCCCTTCGTGCAATCCTTCATCGACCACCGGACACGGCGCGAAGAGCAGATCCGTCAATGCATCCGCGACGGCCAGACCGAGATCAAGGACATGGTCCCGATCATCTACATCAACGCCGCGCCGCGCCTTCACAAGGCGGCCGCGCGTTCGGTCCTGGCCCATCTGATCCAGATGCAGGATGAGGACCGGGTCCGCTGCGAGGGCGAGGCGACCGTCGACTCGGTGTTCGAACTCGTCGACTGATGCCGCAAGCGCCGAGCCCGATACACCTCAAGGATTACCGGCCGGCCGACTATCTTATTGAAACGGTCGACCTTCGGTTCGATCTCGACCCGGCACGTACGATCGTAAGGTCGCGTCTTGTCGTAAAGCGCCGTGACGGCGTCGAGGGCGCACCGCCCTTGTTGCTCGACGGCCAGGAAATCGAACTGCTCTCCCTACAGTTGAACGGGCAAGGGCTGGGGCCGGGCGACTACATTGTCGGCCCCGACCGGCTCTCGATCGAGGCGCCGCCCGCCGAATTCGTGCTGGAGGTGGAGACAGCCTGCGCACCGAAGGAAAATACGGCGCTGGAAGGTCTGTACCAATCGAGCGGCGGATTCGTCACGCAATGCGAAGCGGAGGGGTTCCGCAAGATTACCTACTTCCTCGACCGGCCGGACAATCTGTCCGTTTTCAAGACCGAGATCGTCGCCGATAAATCATTTGCCCCGGTGCTGCTTTCGAACGGCAATCTGCTAGAAACCGAGAACCTGCCGGATGGCCGGCATCGTGCCCTGTGGCACGACCCGTTCCCGAAACCGACCTATCTGTTCGCGCTCGTCGCCGGCGACTTCGCCTTTGTCGAGGACCGGTTCACGACGATGTCGGGCCGCAGTGTCACATTGCGCATCTATGTCGAGCCGGGCAACGAAGACCGTTGCGATTTCGCCATGGAGTCGCTGAAGAAATCGATGCGCTGGGATGAAGAGAAGTTCGGGCTCGAATACGATCTCGACATGTTCATGATCGTCGCGGCGAGCGACTTCAACATGGGCGCGATGGAGAACAAGGGCCTCAACGTCTTCAACGCAAAATACGTGCTCGCCAACCCGGAAACCGCGACCGACGCCGACTACGCCAATATCGAAGCGATCATCGCGCACGAATATCTGCACAACTGGACCGGCAACCGCGTTACCTGCCGCGACTGGTTCCAGCTCAGCCTCAAGGAAGGGCTGACCGTGTTCCGCGACCAGGAGTTCTCGGCCGACATGCGCTCCGCGGCGGTCAAGCGGATCGGCGATGTGCGCATGTTGCGGGCGCGCCAGTTCCCCGAGGATTCCGGACCGCTCGCGCACCCGGTTCAGCCAAAATCCTATATCGAGATCAACAACTTCTATACCGCCACCGTTTACGAGAAGGGCGCGGAGGTCATTCGCATGATCCAGACCCTGATCGGCCCGGACATGTTCCGCGAGGGCATGGATCTCTACATCGAACGGCATGACGGCGAGGCCGCTACGATCGAGGATTTCGTCGCCGCCATGGCCGAGGCAAGCGGCACAGATCTCAGCCGCTTCCGGCGCTGGTACGATCAGGCGGGCACGCCAAGGATCGCCGTCGATGGCGTCTACGACGCGGCGGCACAAACATACGACCTGACCGTCACGCAAAGCTGCCCCGCGACGCCCGGCAAACCGGACAAGCAGCCGCTCGTCATTCCACTGGCAATGGGGCTGCTCGACAGTGCCGGCGAGGACCTCGCCCTGCTGCTCGAAGGCACCGATGGCGCGCCCACGACCCGCGTGTTGGAGGTCGGTGAAACGACACAGACCTATCGCTTCACAGATGTGCCGGAGGCACCGACACCGTCGCTGTTGCGCGGTTTTTCAGCGCCGGTCATCATCGACCCACCGCTCGACCGCACACGACAGGCGTTTCTAATGGCGCATGACAGCGATCCTTTCAACCGCTGGGAGTCGGGACAGCAGTTCGCCATCGCACTTTTACTCGACATGGTCGAGGCGGTGCAGCGTGGCGACGAGGCGACCGCGGCGGACGCCTATGTCGACGCTGTCGAGAACATCGTTGCGGGCGCCGATGCGGACAAAGCGTTGGCCGCGCAAATGCTGACCCTGCCGGGCGAAGAGTATCTTGGCAATCAAATGCCGATGGTCGATGTGGAAGCGATTCACGAAGCGCGCGAGTCGCTGCGCCGCTCTATTGCCCTGACGCTACGCGAACCGCTCACCACGCTGTATCACAGTAACGCCGGCAACCAGCCCTATTCGCCGGATGCCGAGGAAGCGGGACGGCGCCGTCTGCGCAACACGGCGCTCTCTTACCTGGTTGCGCTGGACGAACCGGAGACCACGGCCCTGTGCGCGGCACAATATGCCAATGCCGACAATATGACCGACCGGATCGCGGCGCTGGATTTACTGGCCTCATTGGAGGAACCGGAACAAGCTGATGCGCTGGCGGATTTCTACGAAACCTGGCAACACGACCCCATCGTTACCGACAAATGGCTTTCGATTCAGGCGATGTCGACCCGTCCGGAAACTTTGGAGAACGTGATCGGCCTGATGGACCACGAGGCATTCTCGATCCGCAATCCGAACCGGGTGCGCGCGCTGATCGGCGCCTTCTGCAACAGCAACCAGCTGCGTTTCCATACCGCCGATGGACGCGGTTACAGTTTTCTGGCCGACCAGGTTCTGAGACTCGACCCTCTCAATCCCCAAGTCGCGGCCCGCCTGCTGGCGCCGCTCGGCCCGTGGCGCCGCTTCGACGGACCGCGCCAAAGTTTGATGAGAATGCAGCTGCAACGAATATTGGATACCGGAACCCGACTTTCCATGGATGTCTATGAAATCGCTTCGAAAAGCCTCGGCTGAATAGGAGCCTGTTCGCGTCTCACGAAAGATTTATTTCGGCCCAGCCAGATCGCTCCCCATCCTATTGGGTAACATGATGTGACGGAGACCCTGCGATGGCGGAAACCATAAAAACAGATATCTGTATCATCGGCGCCGGGTCGGGCGGCCTGAGCGTCGCCGCCGGCGCATCGCAGATGGGCGCCGATACCGTCCTGATCGAACGGGACAAGATGGGTGGCGATTGCCTGAACTATGGCTGCGTCCCTTCCAAAGCGCTGATCGCCGCCGGCCACACCGCGCACATCATGCGGCACAGCGACCGTTTCGGGATCGAAGGCGTCGCACCGTCCGTCGACTACGCGAAGGTGCGCGACCATGTCCGCGGCGTGATCGCGGCGATCGAGCCGAACGATTCCGTCGAGCGGTTCACCGGACTTGGCGTCAATGTGATCCTGGGCGCGGCCCGCTTCACAGGGCCCAACACGGTCGAAGCCGACGGCAAGACGATCCAGGCCAAGCGCTTCGTCATCGCCACCGGGTCGGCCGCGATGATCCCGCCAATCCCAGGGCTGGACCAGGCGCCTTATCTCACCAACGAGACCGTGTTCGAGCTGGATACGCGGCCGGACCATTTGATCGTCATCGGCGGCGGCCCGATCGGAGCCGAGATCGCGCAGGCACACTGCCGTCTCGGCACCGATGTCACCATCGTCGAAATGTTCGATTTCCTCGGCAAGGACGATCCCGAGCTGACCGAAGTGATCCGCCGGCAATTCGCCAAAGACGGCGTTACGATCAAGACGCAGACCGCGGTGACCGCGGTCGAAATGGATGGCGACAAGATCGTCGTTGTAGCCGAAAAGGATGGCCAGACGGAACGGATCGCCGGGTCCCATCTGCTGATCGCCGCGGGCCGGCAACCCAACCTCGACGGGCTTGATCTGGAGGCCGCCGGTGTCGCCTATAAACGCCAGGGTATCGAGGTCGATGCGCGGCTGCGGACCACGAACAAGAAAATCTTCGCCATCGGCGACGTCGCCGGTCCTTACCAGTTCACCCACATGGCCGGCTATCACGCCGGTATCGTGATTCGCAACGCACTGTTCAAACTGCCGGCCAAGGTCGATTACCGCGCCGTCCCCTGGGTCACCTATACCGACCCGGAACTGGCCCATGTCGGTATGACGGAAGCGCAGGCCAAAAAGGCGCATTCCGGCGCGATCAACATCCTGCGCTGGCCGTTCCACGAGAACGACCGCGCCCAAGCGGAACGCGAGACCGAAGGGTTGATCAAGGTGGTTACGACCAAGAAGGGGCGCGTTCTGGGCGCGAGCGTCGTCGGACCGCGTGCGGGCGAACTGCTGATGCCCTGGGTTCTGGCCGTGGGCAGCAAACAGAAGATCGGCACCATGGCGGGCCTGATCGCGCCCTACCCGACCCTCGGCGAGGTCAGCAAGCGCGTTGCCGGCAGCTACTATACGCCGTCGCTATTCAGCGAACGAACCCGGAAGATCGTCCGCTTCCTGCTACGGTTTTGACCGGCTTTCGCCGCGGACATTGATCATCGTACCGGCGAAGATCACCGCCGCGCCAACCCACAGCCAGATCTCCACCGTCTCGCCATAGATCAGCCAGCCGAGCCAGGCGATCAGCGGCACTCGCAGATAATGCATCGGGATTACCAGGCTGGCATCGGCCAACGCCAGGCTGCGCGCCGTGCAGTAATGCGCCGCGATGCCGGTCAATCCAACCGCGACGACCCACAGCGCATAGAGACCTTCCGGCAGGAAGATATCGTATGCGCCGACGGTAGCGCTGGCGATCAGTTGCAGGAAAAACATCCAGAACAGAATTGTCAGCGGGCCTTCCGTCCGAGTCAGCGCCTTGGTCGCAACGTTTGCCGCGGCGAACAGCGCCGCGGCGAGCAGTACGATCAGGGTGGCCGGATCGATGATCGCGATGCCGGGCCGCAGGATGATCAGGATGCCTGTAAAACCCAGCACGACCGCGGCGATCCGAGAGGCGGTGAACCGTTCGCCGAGGAAGGGCACGGCCAGCACGATCACCCATATCGGCAAGGTCGATTCGATGACGAACACTTCGGCCAGCGGCAACACCGAAATGCCGTAGAACCAGCAGCCTACGGCGGTAATGTGGAACAGATTGCGCAAGGCATGGAACCCGACCCGCTTGGTCCGGGCGATGCCAGTCCCGGCGCGCAGCATGATGATCAGGATAACGGCGAAACCGACTACGTTGCGGACGAACAGGATCTGCACCGTGCTGTAGATCTCGGACAATTCACGCGCGGCCAAGCTCATCAGGGACAGTGAGACCAGCGTGCCGGCCATCCACAAAATCGCTTGAAGATACTGCGGCAAAGTATTCACCTCAGGCCGACCGGCCGTCGCGCGCTGTGCAAAATCGTAGCACTTCACCCGCGCATTCCGCCGGATGGAGAAGCTGCACCATGTGATACGCCGTGGGCAGATGCACCATCTTGAAATCGGCCAGACCCGCACGCAAAAGCGCTTCCTGCCGATCGCTTGTGATCTGACCCGATGTCGGATAGAGCCCCAGCACCGGCGCCTTGATATCGGGCAGGAACGACGACGCGTCCGCGGCGTTGACCAGTTTCGACATCGCGACCTGAACCTCCGGGTCGCCCTTAGCAAATTCGTCGACATACCAGTTGAACAGGTCCGGTTCGGTGTCCGCCGGGATCCGCGTGCCGCGCGTCGTCGCGGCGACCCACTCGCGGATGCCCATCTTCTCCATCGCATCGGTGCGCGAGCCGTACCCCAGCGCGTAGCGCTGCTTCATCGCGTCCTCGATGAAGACCGGCGTCCCCACAAGGGTCAGCGTGCGCAGGCGCGCCGGATGACGCGCGGCCAGCGCAAGGCCGAGGATGCCGCCCATCGACTCGCCGCAATAATGCACGCGGTCGGCATCAAGATGGTCGAGCAGGGCGACCAAATCGCCGACTAGATTGTCGAGCGTCAGATCGCGCGCCAGATCGCTCGGACGATCCGACCCGCCGAGCCCGCGCATGTCGGGCCGGACGATCCGGAAATACCGCGCCAGGAGGGGCACCCAGCGATACCAGAATCGTCCCGACCGCCCGTTGCCGTGCTGTAGCACCAGAAAGGGCCGGTCCGCCCAAGGGTCGGTAAAGTCGTCGATCGCGTAGTGGATCGAAAGGTCCGCGGTGCGGCGCAGAAGCGGCATCAGGCGAACAGCGCGCGCACCGCAGCCATATGTTCTTCGGAGAAATCACTCACGGTGACGATGGCGTCGTCGAAACCGATTTCCGCCAGAAGGTTGAGCCGCGCCTTAGCCTCTTCCGGGCCGCAGCGCAGATCGAGATGATCCGTGTCCGTCAGCGGGGCGCTTTCGGCGGTTAGATCGACGGGAATGTTGGAGGCGACTGTCCGGCCGCCGCCCTCGCCCTTGAAGCGCTTGTAGCCTTCCGTGAAGGTCGCAACGTTGGTGAAGTGGCAGGAGGAAATCCAACCGTCGTAATCCTTGGCGGCAATTGGAATCCAGCGGCTGCCGGCCCAGCTTCCGATCAATATCGGCGGTCCACCCGCGGCTTCATCCAGTGGCGTCAGATTGGCATCGCCCACGCTCTCGCCGCGCCAGAGGGCCTGCATGACCGGCAGCGATTCGGCGAGCGTGCGGAACCGGGTTGAAAAATCGTTCCCCGTCGCCTTGAAATCGCCTTCCGTCGATCCCGTTCCCACGCCGAGACGGATGCGTCCGCCGGATAGATAGTGGAGTCCCAGGATACGGTGCGCCAATTCTACCGCCCCGCGCAAGGGGACCTGGAGAATGCAGGTGCCAAGTTCGACCCGCTCCGTGACGGCCGCCGCTGCCGCCATCGCGCTGACCGGATCGACCCGGAAGTTGCCGCGGCCGAGCGAATCGAAAAACCAGATACCGTCGAACCCGACCTTCTCCGCCGTGCGCATGGCCTCCGTGTAGGCCGGACCGTTCGCCGTTTCCGATCCGTGAATATTCAGGCTGACACCGAGCCGCATCGTTCTCTCTCCCTGCTGCGCGCAGCGAGAATACGCGGTCAGGCGGGCCCTTCATAGCCGCCGCCGCGCGCAACGATTTGGCCTTCATGGACCACGAGCGATCGTAGTGGATGACGGACGACCGCTTCCGCGACCGTCTCAACGGGCAAGGTGAAGAAATCCGCGCGCTTGCCGACGGCGAGCCCGTAATCGGCGACTCCGAGCAGATCTGCGCCGCTCTCAGACGCGAAACGGAACGCCAGTTCCAGGTCGGGATCGGTGCGGAAGTTCGAGCGCCAGCCGATCAGCATCGCGCGCTCCAGCATGTCGCCATCGCCATAGGGGCACCAGCTGTCGCGGATACCGTCATTGCCCGCGGCAATCCGCACACCCGCCTGGTGCATCTTCTTTACCGGCGGGATCGACGAGCCGCCCGGCGCGTGCGTTACGTTTGTAACCCCTGCCTCGGCCATCGCCTCGATCCGCCGGTCCGCGTCACCCGGCGCGATATCGCCGAGGCAGAAACCGTGGCTGATCGCGACCAGTCCTTGCATGCCGTGCGCCCTGGTCCGTTCGACGATGGCGTCGACTTCCGCCGCTCCCGTCTCGCCACCATCATGCAGATGGATATCGATACCGACACCCTTGCGTTCCGCCAGCGCGAATAGAAGGCCAAGTTGTCCGTCCACATCGCCGTCGATGCCTGCCGGGTCGATCCCGCCCAGCAAATCCGCGCCATTGTCGAGCGCGGCTTCCATCACCGCAATCGTACCGGGGCAGGCCAGAACACCGCTTTGCGGAAACGCGACGATCTGCACCGACAGCGCGTGCGCGTAACGGTCGCGCGCCTCAATCACGCCTTCTAGGTTCTCCAGCCCGATTTCGGGATCGACATCGACATGGGTGCGGCAATGGCCGGTACCCTGCGCCACCAGCCGTTCGATCAGCGCACCCGCCCGTTCTGCAACGGATAGCGGCAAGGCGCCGCGCATCCGCTTTTCCGTATCGATCCGGCTTTGGCGGTCGGGTCCGGCAGTGTGCGGTTGCCAGGGCAGGCCGGCGAGCGACTTGTCGAGATGCAGATGGCTGTCGACCAACGCCGGCAACACCAGATCGCCGCCGCCATCGATCCGGTTTTTGCCACCTACAACGGATTCACCCAGCGCCGCGATGCGGCCATCCCGGACCAGGATTTCCACCGGCGCCCCGTCCGCGCCACGCAGATTCGTCAAATTGAGATCGCCGCCGCTCACCGCTTGTCGCCATTGCGTGCGGCGCGCGCATTATCGACGACCGACTGTGGGACCTTCACTGAAACCGACAGGGCGAGGAAGGACAGGCTCTTTCCGTGCCCGTCGAGATTGAGACTGCCATTGACGCCGCCTTGCAGCACGTCGTCGAGCACGAAGTTGAACGCCCCCAGCACCGGTAGATCGTAACGCACTACCTTGCCCGCCCCGCGATGCGCGAAGGCGTCGCGCATTCGCGCCGCCGTGACCTGTTCAGCGATGACGGCGAAGCCGTCCTCGGCATAAGGGATCACGCTGACATTCGAGCGATCGCCCTTATCGCCCGTGCGGCCGTGCGCGATCTCGCGTAGCGGGACTTCGATCAACGGATCAGACATCGTCCGGCCCCACCAGACGGACCCGCGGCTGGATCGCTTCGCGCGGGATCAGGCAGGACGCGGTCTTGATGCGCGGCGAAACGTTCAGCCGCACGCCAGCCCCGCCGGCGGGACCGGCGCAATACAGCGTCTCAACCTCGCGCGCCGCACGCGCCGCCGTCGTCTCGTCTTCGGCATTCACGGCGAGCCGCACCCGCACATCCTGCCAATCGGTGTCGGTGTGGGATTGCGCCAATCCGGCGCCGTCGCCGTCCAGCACGCTGACCAGCCCCAGCACGTCGGTCCGCACGGTGAGGTCCGGAAACTCCCGCTCGACCCTCTGCTTGGCGGTCTGCGCCGCGAGACGCGCCCGCGCCGCCGCGCCCGGTCCGGCATAGGAGATCTCGCCTTCGCCGAGCCAGCCGCCTTCGAAACTGATCGTCACCTTCAGCGTTTCCGGGGCCGGCCGGCCTTTCGCGCCGGCCACCGCCACCCGGTCGAAACCGGCATCGGAAACAGAGACCTGCATCAGATCGAGCGTGACGTCCGGCGTCAGATAGTTCGCCGGATCGTGGATCTCGTAGAGGATCTGTTCCTTCACGGTGCGCGAATCGACCCGTCCGCCCGTGCCAGCCGGCTTGGTCAGCACGATGTCGCCGTCGCCCGAGACCTCAGCAATCGGGTAACCTATATCAGCCATGTCCGGCACGTCCTTGTAGCCGGGATCGGCGAAATAGCCGCCGGTCGCCTGGGCACCGCATTCCAGCAGATGCCCGGTCAGCACACCGGCCGCGACCCGGTCCCAATCATGATCGTCCCAGCCGAAATGATGCAGCAGCGGCGCCAGTGCGAGGGCGGAATCCGTCACCCTGCCAGTCACGACCACATCGGCGCCGAGCGCCAGCGCATCGGCAATCGGCCGCGCGCCGAGATAGGCGTTGGCCGCGACGATGTCGTGCCGGCCGACATCGAATAGCGGTTCTTCTTCCCACGCCTGCACCTGCATGGCGCGCAATCCCTCGCGCACATCGTCGCCCTCGACCACCGCGACCTTGATGTCTTCGATGCCCAGTTCCCTGGCCAGCCGATGGATCGCCCGCGCCGCGCCGGCCGGATTGGCGGCGCCGAAGTTGCCCAGGATCGGGATCTTGTGCGCGACGCAATCGGCCAGCACCGGCGCCAGGAACCGTTCCAGATCGGGCGTGTAGCCCTTGTCCGGATCGCGCATCTTGTTGCGCTGGGCGTAGGCCAGGGTACGTTCGGCCAGGGTCTCGTAAAACAATGCTGCCGGCGCACCGGACTCGATCAGCGCCTTGACCACGGGCGCACCGGCATCGACCCGATCGGTCGCAAAACCAGCCGCGTTGCCGACGTGAAACGTACCTTGCGCCATCGAATTTCCTCCTCGTTAGAGCGCGTCGACGCGCCAGTTGCCAGCCTCGGGCGCGAAGGCCATCGGCTCGGCATTCCGTGCTCGCTCCGGCACATCCGCACCGACGAGATGTTCGCGCAGGAGCCGGTAGACGCCGGCGTGGGCCACGAGCAAAACCGTCGGCGGCGCGGCGATCGCCGTGAGGCTGCCGAAGATACGGCTGCGAAACGACTCGATTGGCTCGCCCCCTTCCGGCGTCGCGCCGCGCACAAACTCCGAAATTGGCTGTCCTTCCCAGACACCGAGGCTGCGTTCGCGCAAATCATGGTGCACCTCAACCGGCAGGCCGCCGAACGCTTCGGCGACGATATTCGCAGTGTCGAAAGCGCGGCTCAGCGGGCTCGCATATATCGCGGTGATGTTCCGACCCCGCAGACGTTCGCCGGCAGCCCGCGCTTCGTCACGGCCTTGATCCGTCAGCGCGTAGTCGGTTGCACCGCCGATCAGCCCGCGGACGTTGGATTCAGACTGGCCGTGCCGCAGGAACAGGAACCCGGATTCGATGAGAGGCTGCGCATTGGACATTGTGCGCGGATTTTACACGCGCAAACGAAGACGCCAAAGCGTTTGCGTTGTCAGCTTCTAACCCATCGCCTCGCGCATCGCGTCGCCGACCGAGGACGGCGTATCGAGCACGTTGACTCCGGCCGCTTCCAGCGCCTTGCGCTTCGAGGCGTAGGTGCCGCGGTCGCCCATGACGATGGCGCCGGCGTGGCCCATGCGCTTGCCCGGCGGCGAGGCCGCACCGGCGATGAAGGCGACGATGGGCTTGTCCATCTTTGCGGCATATTCCGCCGCGTCCTCTTCCATCTCGCCGCCGATTTCGCCGATCAGCACGATACCTTTGGTCCGCTCATCCGCATCCAGCGCTTCCAGCGCGTCGCGCGTCGTCGAACCGATGATCGGGTCGCCGCCGATACCGATGAAGGTCGAGGTGCCGTAGCCGGCCTCGACCATCTTCATACACACCAATGTGCCGAGGCTGCCGCTGCGCGAGATGATGCCGATGTTGCCCGGCTTGAAGACCCGCTCGTTGAAGACCGGCATGAAGCCGACGAAGCTTTCGCCCGCGGTCACGACGCCGGTCGTGTTCGGGCCGATGACCCAGGTCCCGGCCTCGCGCGCGGCGGCGAGGAAATACATCACGTCCTGCACCGGGATATGTTCGGTCAGGCAGACGATGCCCTTGGCGCCCGCCTCGATCGCGTCCAGTGCTGCGGCCTTGGCCAGCATCGGCGGGATGAACATCGCGGCGATCTCGAACCCGCCATCCTGCGCCGCCTCGACCGCGGAGGCATAGACCGGCACGTCGCAGACCGTCGTCCCCGCCTTGCGCGGATTGACACCGCCCATGATCTTGGTGCCATAGGCCTGCATGCGTTCGGTCCAGAAGGCGCCCTGCTTGCCGGTGATGCCCTGCACCAGCACGCGCTCGTTTTTCTGCACGATCATTACGACGCCTCCTTCGCGGCGACGACGGCCGCCTTCACCGCATCGTCCATCAGATCATAGGGCTCCATGCCGAGCCGGTCGCGCACCAGCGCGACCGCTTCCTCTTCATTGGTGCCGTGGATCGTGAAGAACACCGGCAGCGTGGGTTTCAGTTCCATCCAGGCATTGACGATGCCCTCGGTCATCACGTCGGTGCGCGCGAAGGCGCCGCAGAAATTCACCAGCAGGCATTTTATGTTCGGGTTCGACAGCACCAATTCGAGCGCCGGCTTGCCGAGGGTATAGGCCTCGCCGCCGATCTCCAGGAAGTTGGAGGGTTCGCCGCCATAGTGCCGGATCACGTCCATCGTCGTCATGGTCAGCCCGGCGCCGTTCGCCAGCACGCCGACATCGCCGTCAAGTTCGATATAGCGCAAGCCGAGATCGCGGCCGCGCGTCTCCAACTCGGTCAGCTTCTCCGGCGCGCCCTGGGCGGCCAGTTCCGCGCGCCGGTTGGCGCCGGAATCCTCCAGCGAAAACTTGCAGTCCAGTGCCACGATATCGCCGGCGCCGGTGGCGATCAGCGGGTTGATCTCGACCAGATCCGCATCGTTGCCGACATAGACGTCGTAGAGCTTGGCGAGCGCGCCGGCGACGGGCGCGACACGCTGCCCAAGGCCGAGACCGGACAATGCGGATTCAAGCGCGCCACCATCGACGCCGCTGCGGATGTCTATCGGCATCCGCACGATCTTGTCCGGATCGGCGTCGGCGACTTCCTCGATATCCATGCCGCCCTCGGTCGAGAACAGCATCAGCGGGCCCTTCGACGCCGCGTCGGTTAGCACGCAGGCGTAATACTCCGCCGCGATATCCGCCTGCGCCTCGACCAGCACTTGGCTGACAATGTTGCCGGCGATATCCATCCCGATGATCTGCTGCGCCGCCGCCTCGGCTTCGGCCGGGCTGCCGGCAAGCTTGATGCCACCCGCCTTGCCGCGCTTGCCGGTCGGCACCTGCGCTTTCACGACGCACGGCCCGATCTTCTCGGCCGCCGCCGCGGCATCCGCGGGGGTCTTCGCCAGCGCGCTTTCGGGCACGGCGATACCAGCCGCGGCGAGCAGGGGCTTCGCCGCGTGTTCTTCGAAATTCATCGCATTACTTCCCGTATTTCGCCCAGTGCGCGCCGAACAAGGCCTCTTCGGTCGGCTTATCCTCGGGGATTTCGGTCACCAGATGGGTGATGTTGACGAAGTGCCGCCAGTTGAGATTCTCCGAGATCGAGTTGCCGGCCCAGGTGCCGCAGCCCATCGACAGGGTGAACTCCAACCCGTTGGTGAAGGAGCCGCCATTGCCGAAAGTGTGCGCCTGGTTGACCAGCACGCGCACGACCTGGAGGTCTTCGGCCAGCTCGCGATAATGGTCCGCATTGGCGGTGTGGATGCCGACCGAATGGCCAGCACCCTGATAATTCATCACGTCCTGGACCTGTTGCTTCGCCGCCGCGAAATCCGCGGCACGGTAAATCGTCAGCGCCAGGGACAGCTTCTCGCCCGAGAAGGGCTTGTCCGGCCCCGCACCCGTATCCTCGACCATGAAGAACTTGGCCGTTTTGGCCGCTTCGGACAGGCCGCAGGCCTCAGCGAAGATGGCCGGGTCCTTGGCGATGATATTCCGGTTAAGATTGCCGTTCTTCCACAACGCGTCCTTCACCTGGGCGACTTCCGCCGGCGAGCAGAGGTAGCCGCCAGCCGCTTCCAGCGCACGGAGCGCATCGTCATAGACCGCGTCCACGATAGTGACCGAGTTCTCCGACGAGCAGGACGTGGCGTTGTCGAAGATCTTCGAGGCGCAGATTTTCTCCGCCGCGTCGGTCAAATCGGCGCTATCGTCGATGATGACCGGCACGTTGCCCGCGCCGACGCCGATCGCCGGCGTGCCGCTGGAATAGGCCGAGCGGACATTGTTCTGGCTGCCGGTCACGACAACCAGATCGACCGCCTTCATCAGCGCCTGGGTCAGCGCCTTGGTGACGGGGCTCGGCAAGATCTGCACCAGATCCACCGGCGCGCCGACACGGGCCAGCTCTGCGCGCATCAGCTCGACCGTCGCGTTGGTCGTGTTCCAGCCCGAGGGCGACGGCGCGATGATCACCGCGTTGCCGCCCTTAATTGCCATCATCGCCTTGTTGACCGGCGTCGCGGCGGGGTTGGTCGAGGGCGTCACCGCGCCGACCACGCCGACCGGCTTGGCGTATTTGACGAGACCCTTTTCGGGAATCTCCTCGATCACGCCCGTGGTCTTGACCCGCATCAAATCGCGCAGGGCGCCGAAGGTCTTACGAGTATTCTTGATCACCTTGTCCGGCACATTGCCGAGCCCGGTATCCTCGACCGCCAGCACGGCGAGACGCTCGGCGTTCTCCGGCTTGTAGATCGACCAGGCCAGCGCCGTCACCGCCGCGTCGATGCGCGCCTGATCGGCGTCGGCGAACACGCCCATCGCCGCCCGCGCCCGGCCCATCAACCCGTCCAGCACCACATTCACATCCATGATTTCGGGCGCTTGCGCCGCCGCAACCTGGCTCATCCGGTCTCTCCCGTTCGGTTCGGTAAAAAGGGGGCCTCGCGCCCGGAAATCGCACGAATTTTCGAAAAATGAAACACTTCGTTCCATTCTGGACAAATTATCGCCGCTGTCAATTCAAACGCCATGGCGTTCGGCGCGCGTATTTCCCGTCCCATGTTCACCCGTCAAGCGCCGCTAACCCAGCCCGTACGTTCTCCGCCGACGGGTCGCCGATAGCCTCCTTCACCGCCAGCGCCGCCGTCCAGGCCGCCCGCGCCGCCTCAATGCGCCCGAGCTCCTTGTAAGCGCTACCCGTATTATTGAGGGCATTCCCTTCTCCGCGCCGGTCCCCGATCTCACGCGCAATGGTAAGCTGCTGGTCGTAATACTCGATGGCCTTGGCGATCTCCCCGAGATTTTTATAGGCGACGCCCAAATTGCCGAGCGCGTTACCCTCGCCGCGACGGTCCCCGATCTCTCGAGCGATCTCGAGACGCTGCTCCTGATACTCGATGGCCTTGGCGGTCTCCCCTAGGACCGCATAGGCGACACCCAGATTGCCGAGATCCTGACCCTCGGCGCGCCGGTCCCCGGTCTCGCGGGACACGACTAGAGCCTGATCGTGATATTCGATCGCCTTGGCTGTCTCCCCTAGGCGCTCATGGGCATTGCCCAAATTGCCGAGCGCGTTGCCCTCAGCGCGCCGATCCGCGATCTCGCGGGCCACGACAAGAGACTGCTCGTGATACTCGATGGCCTTGGCCGTCTCCCCGAGGTTCTTATAGGTGATGCCCAGATTGCCGAGCATAATCCCCTCACCGCGCTTGTCCCCAGTCTCGCGGAGCAGGATGAGAGACCGCTCGTAATACTCGATGGCTTTGGCGAACTCCCCGAGATCGTCATAGGCAAGGCCCAGATTGCCTAGCGCCACCCCCTCAGCACTCCGGTTCCCGGACCGCCGAGCCCCCACCGCCGCGGTCTCCCACCAGTCAATCCTCGTACTCGGATGCAACCGCAGTTCAAGCACATGCACGGCCGCATTGGCATAGGCGTATGCCGCCGCACCGGCCGCCGCATCCCCGGCCTTCATGCCTGCAGCCGCCCGGGCCTGCCCGGCCAGGATGTTCGCCTCCTCCCGGTCGTACGCCGCCAGCCCCGCCAGCACCTTCTCTGCCCCGCCTTCGAGGTAAAGAGCGTCCGCGGCAGTCAGGACTTCCAGGTAATGCGCCCCGTGGCGCGCTTGCGGGCCGGCGAAGCGGTCCGCTGGCGGGCCGAGGCGCGCCAGGTCGCGCATGAGATCGTGCAGGCGGTAG
>Ga0315338_1002136_pt1 | contig 20860 bp, 14 predicted proteins | sample ASW8metaG_FD_204518 | JGI IMG/M metagenome (GOLD analysis project Ga0315338, IMG submission 204518) | Ammonia-oxidizing marine archaeal communities from Monterey Bay, California, United States - ASW #8 | ecosystem: Environmental > Aquatic > Marine > Coastal | place: USA: California | collected... | reverse complement strand
CACGGTCACCAAACACCTCGAGGATGGCAGCACTCTCGCATTTGTCATTGAGGGCCGTCGACGTTCCATGGGCGTTGATGTAGTCGACTTGCTCGGGGGAGATGCCCGCATCTGCGAGAGCGACGCGCATCACCCGAATCATTCCGTCGCTTTCCGGGTGGGGAGCGGTGAGATGATGGGCATCAGCGGTGTTTCCATAGCCGATCAGTTCCGCATGGATCCGGGCACCCCGCTGCTGAGCGTGCTCCAAAGTTTCAAGGACAGCGATGCCGGCCCCCTCACCCATGACGAAGCCGCTGCGATTCCTGTCGAAAGGTCGGCAGGCCGTTTCCGGGTCGGCCTCGTCGGTCATCGATCGCGTGGCACAGAAGGCGCCGTAGGCCAGCACGTCGATACATGCTTCCGAGGCCCCCGCGAACATGATTTCGGCATCCCCTCTTTGCAGAACCCGCATGGCTTGTCCGACGGCCTCAGCTCCGGTCGAGCAGGCAACGGAGGGAGCAGAGAGGTGTCCCTTCAGCCCATGCTCGATCGAGACCTGGCAGGCAGCCATATTGAGGAGGAACAGCGAGACCGTGAAGGGGCTTAGTCCGCGGGGGCCGCGTTTTTCGAGGGCGGCATATCCATCCTCGATTCCCTTCGACCCTCCGATTCCGGAGCCGATGATGACTCCAGCCCGGGTGGGGTCGAAGTCGCACGATCCAAGCCCTGCGTCGTCGTGGGCCATCTGGGCTGCGACCATGGCAAACTGGACGAAGCGGTCCATCCGGTTGGCCGCTTTTCGGTCGAGCCATTCTTCGGGGCGGAAGTCTTTGACCTCTGCGGCCAGTTTCGAACGAAAGTCTGTCGCGTCGAAACGCGTGACCTCGGCAACACCGTTCTTTCCGGCGACGAGCCCGGACCAAAAGCTGTCGGCACCCAGGCCGATCGGAGTGACCGCGCCGAGTCCGGTAATGACGACTCTCTTACTGCCCACGAGCGGTCCCTTCAACGATGACCAGTCCGGCCGGATATTCGCACGAAGAACCTCGGCTCGTCGACCGAGAAGGCCTCGAATTCGTGCACCGAGAGGAGTATCCTGCCAGGTGGTGAGACTCAAGATCCAAGTGCGGCCGGAACGGTTTGAGACGACCTGCCGGGCGCGAACGGCCACTAGCCATAGAGGCTGACCACACTCAAAAAGGAGTGAATACGTTGGCGCATCAAGATGTCATGACGTTGCCCCGGATCATCCAGGGGGGGATGGGCGTCGCCATATCCGATTGGAATCTGGCCAATGCGGTGTCCAGGCAAGGGTGTTTGGGCGTCGTTTCGGGGACTGGGTTAGGTCAGATTATGATCTCCCGCTTGATGGAAGGGGACTTGGAGGGCCATGTTCGGCGAGCGCTGGAGCACTTTCCCTTTCAGGACATCGCCAAACGGGTCGTGGAGACGTATCACGTCAGCGTGCCTTCGATCCCCAGGCCACCTTACAAACGTCTACCAATGTGGACTCTCCATCCCTCCCAAGCGCTCCACGAACTGACCGTGGTCTCAAGCTTCGTGGAAGTGTTTCTCGCCAAAGAGGGGCACTCGAACCCAGTCGGAATCAATCTTCTCGAGAAGCTGCAGTTTCCTACGATGACCTCCCTCTACGGTGCCATGTTGGCTGGGGTCGACTTTGTCTTCATGGGTGCGGGGATTCCCGTACAAGTCCCGGGTATTCTCGATCGGTTCACCGAACACAAAGAGTGTAGCTATCGGCTCGACGTACGGGGAGCGGACCGTGACGATGACTATCGCGTTCACTTTGATCCACAGGCCGTCTTCCCCGGGATTGCGAAGAAGCTCGGTGCACTGGCCCGCCCTTGTTTCGTTCCGATAATCTCCTCCGTTGTTTTGGCCAAATCTCTCATCAAGCGGGCTTCGGGCAGGATAGATGGCTTCATCATCGAAATGCCAGTGGCGGGCGGGCACAACGCGCCACCCCGGGATGCTAATCAGCGGAACGAGAAGGGCGAACCGGTCTACGGTGCGAAGGACGTCGTCGATTTGAGTAAGATTGCGCAGCTCGGTCTTCCGTTCTGGCTGGCGGGAGGCTACGACAGTCCAGAGAAGATGACGGAGGCCCTCGCGGCCGGAGCGACGGGGATTCAGGTTGGGACAGCATTTGCCTACTGCGATGAGTCGGGCATGGACGAAGCGTTGAAGAGTCGTGTCCTGGAGGAGGCGGCGACCCGTGGTGTTTCCGTTCGAACCGATCCCGCCGCTTCACCGACGGGTTTTCCGTTCAAAGTCCTGGAATTGGCCGGTACTCAATCAGAGCGGGAAGTCTACGACGAGCGTGTCCGTCTTTGTGATATCGGGATGATGCGGCAGATCTACAAGAGAGAAGACGGAAAGATCGGGTATCGCTGCTCGAGCGAGCCGGCCGAGCAGTATCTGGCCAAGGGCGGAAAGCTCGAGGACATGGAGGGAACGAGCTGCCTGTGCAACACCCTTCCGGCCACGGCGGGCTATCCGCAACGTCGAAAGGACGGCTACACCGAAACGCCGCTCGTGACGGCAGGGGACGGTGTAGCCGATATCGGTAAGTTTGCCAAACCGGGACGAAAGGGCTACACGGCCAAGGATGTTCTGGAGTTCTTGGCCGGGTAGTCGATGCCGGTGCCTAGGCGAGCGGCTTGATCGCTTCGATGGACGCTGAAACTACGTAGTTTTCGACGGCCGTTCCCGGTGCCCACTCCTGAATAAAAGATCGGCTCTCGTCCTTCGGGCTGATCTTTATGCCGGTGAATCCACTTGCCTCGAGCATTGCCTTCAAATCGGCTATCACCGAAGCTCCCGCCATGCAGCCAGTGTAGAGCGCCATGTTCTGTCGGATTTCTTCAGACATTTCCGCGAACGCGACGATGTCGGAAACCGCGAGTCGGCCACCAGGTTTGAGAGCGCGGTACGCTTCGGCAAACACCCGTGGCTTGTCCGGCGACAAGTTGATCACGCAGTTCGAGATGATAACGTCGACCGTGCCATTGGCGACGGGAAGGGCTTCGATCTCACCAAGACGGAACTCGACGTTGGCGTAGTCTCCGGACTCCGCATTGCTTCTGGCCTTCGTGATCATGGCAGGCGTCATATCCACACCAATAACCCGTCCCGTCTCGCCGACCTGTCGGGCGGCGAGGAAGCAATCAAACCCTCCACCGCTTCCAAGGTCGAGTACGACCTCTCCCTCCTTGAGGGCTGCAATGGCTTGAGGGTTGCCGCAACCCAGTCCCATATTGGATCCCGTCGGAACCGCGCTGACTTCGTCAGCGGAATAGCCGAATTGCTGAGAAGTAGCTCCCGCATCTGAGGAAGGCGTGCAACAGGAAGGTCCGCAGCAGGCGGTGTCGTCCTCAGCGACGCGACCATATTGCTGGCGCACGGCCTGGCGGATTTCGTCCATCTTTACTGTGGTCATTTTGAGTCTCTCCAATTGTGGAAAAGGGGTCAGGGACCTGTTCTTCCCCCTAAAAGACGTGGGAGTTGCGAAGAGGGTGCAACTTTCCTACGTTTTGTTGTTACTTTGTCGCGGACTGCGGATCGCTCAACTTCGGTCTCGACTTCGAAGAGATCGGCTAACGACTTCTCGGAGAGTACTCGTCAAACCGAAACAAGCGTTACCCATCGATTCTTCTCTCCCCGAGCTGATCTCTCGCCTCGAAGTGAGCAGGAGGCTCGTTCTCCAGGCTGAACCGGGAGCGGGCAAGACGACCCGGGTACCTCCCGCACTGATCGATAGTGGCCTACTTAGCGACAAGACCGTCGTCGTGCTCGAGCCGAGGCGGATCGCCGCGAGACTGGCCGCTCGTCGAGTGGCTTCCGAACGGGACTCGGAGGTGGGAGACGAGGTCGGGTACCAGGTTCGGTTCGAGCGACGGAGGTCCTCCCGAACCCGGATTCTCTTTGTAACTGAGGGCGTGCTTCTGCGGTGGCTGCTCCACGACGCTGAGCTTCCCGCGATTGGAGCCGTCGTGCTCGACGAGTTCCACGAGCGAAGCCTTGAAGGGGACCTTTGTCTCGCCTTTCTTCGAGAGATCCAGGAGACAGTTCGGCCCGATCTTCATATCGTCGTCATGTCTGCGACCCTCGATATTGCTCCGCTGCAGCGCTATCTCGATCCGTGCGAAACTCTCACCGTGCCCGGAAGGGAGTATCCAGTCGAGATTCAGTACGTTGTCGAGCCGAATCCGCCGCCGGTCGAGGAGATGATCGTGTCCGGTGTCGAGTATCTCTTCGACGACGGTTTTGATCAGTCGATTCTCGTCTTCGTACCCGGAGCCGCCGAAATCCGACGATCCCTGTCTGCGCTCGCCCCTCTCGCTCGCCAGCTTGGTCTCGATCTCTACCCGTTGCACGGGGAACTCTCCCCGGATGAGCAGGAACGAGCGATTCGCTCCGGGTCCCGCCCCCGGGTCATCGTCTCAACCAATGTCGCGGAAGCGTCGATTACGGTGGGCGGTGTGGGAGCGGTCATCGATAGCGGGAGGGTTCGTGTCGTGCGCTTCGATGTCTGGAATGGAATCGATCGCATGGGAACGGAGCGGATTTCCCGAGCCTCCGCCACGCAACGGGCGGGACGGGCGGGGCGCCTCGGCCCGGGGCGCGCTCTGCGCTTGTATTCGGAATCAGAGTTTCGAAACTCGGCTGAATCTATCGATCCCGAAGTTTCACGGATTGACCTGAGCGGTGCCGCACTCGGGCTCAAGGCCTGGGGTACGAGAGATCTGGATTCGTTTTCCTGGCTGACCCCACCACCGGCCGAGGCGTTGGAGCGGGCGGTGCGGCTTCTCCACGATCTCGGAGCCGTAGATCCCGATGAACGAATCACGGATCGGGGTCGAGAGCTGCTCCGCTATCCACTTCCGGTTCGGCATGCACGGGTTCTCGATGCGGCCAGAGAGCGGAAGGTTTTCCGGGAGGCGACCCGCTGGGTCGCTCTGGCTTCGGAACGCGACATTCGCCGGCGTTCATTTGGAGCGCGGCGGGCACCCCGGCCTCGACCGGAAGATTCCGATCTACTCGTCGCGGCCGATCTGATCGACGAAGCCGCGGCCGAGCGATTTCACACTTCCGCGTTCGATCGACTGGGGCTGGACGGTCGGGCGGTCCACGGAGTGCTGAGAGTGCAGAGACAACTGCTCGATTTCGACCGGACAGCCCAATCGGTAGGCGTCGCAGGTGAGACGGAGGCAAGCGAAGGAGGGCCGTCGAGAGCGGTGGGTGGGGGGACGACGGAGTCGCTTCGCCTCGCCGTCTTGGCTGGTTATCCCGATCGAGTCGTACGTCGTCACGGCTCGGGCGCGGCCACTGGAGTTATGGTTGGTGGAGTCGGTGTGGAGCTGGAGAAGTCGAGTGCGGTGCGGAATGCTGAGCTGTTTGTCGCTCTCGATGTGATCCATATGCAGGACCGGGATCGAAGGCAGGTGCGGGTGCGCCGGGCCAGTGCTCTCGAGGAGTCATGGCTCGAGGAACTCTTTCCCGATGCCATTTCGATCCGGGACGAGATCGTCTTCCAGGAGTCCGGCATGAGAGTGGTGGCCCGCCGAGTCAGGCGCTATCACGATCTGATTCTCGACGAACGTGAGACCGGGACGGCAGACCCCCAGGAGCTGGCCAGCGTTCTTTACCACGCCGCCCTCGAGCGAATGGATCGAGCTGTCGAGCGGACCCGGGAGCTCGACGATTGGCTCCTTCGTGCGAATGCGTTGCGACGACAACTGCCGGGGCTGAAAATACCAGACCTCGAGCGCGAACTGCTGCCGCAAGCGCTCGAGTCCCTCTGTTTCGGACTGCGGAGTTTCGCGGAGTTGCGGAAGGTTCCTCTGCTACCTGCATTACGAGGACTGTTGACTTCGCCACAGAGGGCAGCCTTGGAAAGATGTGCACCAGCTCGTGTTGCGCTTCCAAGTGGCCGGGAGGCGCGGGTCGACTACTCCGGTGACGTCCCGGTTTTGGCGGCGCGAGTACAAGAGTTGTTCTCTCTGACCGAAACGCCCCGTCTCGGCGACGGGACGTTGCCTCTCTTGCTTCATCTGCTTGCACCAAGCCAGCGACCGTTGCAGGTAACTCAGGACCTGGCCGGGTTCTGGGAGCGTACCTATAAAGAAGTGAGAGGCGAGTTGCGGCGACGATACCCAAAACACAGTTGGCCGGAAGACCCTGCTCGGGCCAAGGCCGAATCGCGCCCCGCCGGAAAGAAACGGAAAGGCTAAAGCCCCGGCTCAGGCGTAGAGTCCAGCCGTGTAGCCTGAAGACCAGGCCCACTGGAAATTGAATCCGCCGAGGTGGCCGCTCACGTCAAGCACTTCACCGACGAAGTAGAGCCCTTCGTGTTGCTTCGCCTCCATTGTTTTCGAATGAACGCCGGCCGTGTCCACACCGCCCAGAGTGACTTCCGCGGTCCGGTAGCCCTCCGTAGCTGATGGCTTGAGGGCCCAACGATTGAGTTGAGTCCCAATCTGGGCGATCTGCTTTTTGCTCAACTCGGCCAGGGCGGTCTCGCCCAGGTTTGGCCACCAGAGCGCCTGCATCTCCGAAACGAGAGACTTCGCGAAGGTTCGACCAAGAAAGGCCCTCAGCCGGACCTTTGCATCCCGCACCTTGGCTTCAGCCAACCATTCGCGAGCATCCAGACCGGGAAGGAGGTTGATCGCGATCTCGTCTCCGGGTGCCCAGTAGTTAGATATCTGCAGGACGACCGGACCGCTCATCCCGCGATGGGTGAAGAGCAGGTTTTCGACAAACGACTGCCCATTGCAAGCGACTTCGACCTCGAGGGCGATTCCGGAGAGGCGTTCGGACATCTGTTTCATCGCACCACTCAACATGAACGGAACAAGGCCGGCCCGACGTTCGGTGACCCCAAGGCCGAACTGTTCTGCAATGACATAACCCATCCCGCTGCCCCCCATGGTTGGGATGGAGAGGGCGCCGGTTGCCACGACCAGGGATTCACAATCGTAGAGGTTCTGAGATTCACCCTCGGCGACGCCGACGCGGAATCGGTACGCTGCTCCCGCCTCGTTTGCCGGTTCGATCAGCGTCGATTCGCAGTGGGTTCGGATCTCGACATCCACGGATCTACACTCCTCGAGGAGCATGTTGAGGATGTCCTTCGAGGAGTGCACACAGAAGAGCTGACCATGCTTGCGTTCCTCATATTCGATCCCGTGGCGCTCGACCAGTTCGATGAAGTCCCACTGCGTGTAGCGCTTTAGCGCAGACTTGCAGAAGTGCGGGTTGTTCGAGATGAAATTGTCCGCTTCGACGATCCGGTTGGTGAAGTTGCACCGCCCACCCCCGGACATGAGGATCTTCTTCCCAACCTTGTTGGACTTTTCGAGTACGAGTACCCGCCGGCCCCGTTGCGCGGCAGTCAGGGCAGAAAAGAGCCCCGCGGCTCCTGCGCCGAGGACGATGATGTCAAATGCTTGCGAGGAATCGTTCATAACGTCTGCGAGAACTCCACAGTCTTCAACCTGCGAAACCGCCATCTCCACCGACCGCTATAGGTTACAGGCGACAGGGGCTGAGCACGGCCATTTTTCCGCAAGGATCGAACCCGCCTTCGAGGGAGGCGTTTTCTTGTTCGGGCCCGACCCAATCCCGTACTATCATCTGACGCCGCTGAAACCCAGCGATCGTCTGAGCGAACGATCTCCGCAGTCGTGCGCCGAGTATTCTGCATCCCTAGTGGAGGACCTACATGCGTCGTCTGATGCTCTCAATGCCTCGAATTCACTCTCTCCGGCCCTGTTTTGCCGCCGTTTTGGCGATCAGTGTTTCGGCCGGTGCCGCCACGGCGTACGTGGCGGACCCTGATATCGAGGCCCTCGAAATCACGCCTCCGCTTGAGCAGACCCGATTTGTTACATCACAGGCCGAGATTACAAATGATTCAGGCGCGCGTGACTATCTCCAATCACTCCATGCGGAACTGGGTGGGGGATGGGTCGTCAATTCCTGGAACCAGTACTCGGGTGCGCCGCGTTCGGTGACAGGCCCTGGTATCGTCGTCGCTCCGGCTGGCCTGGCCAACGCGACGAGCGAAGAAGTCGAAGAGATTGCTCGGATCTTCATCGCCGATCATTCGGCTGCCTTCCGGTCCGACGGGACAAACCTCGAATTGACGAAGATCGGCCACGGTGCCAACCGCTGGGGCGTTATCTTCCATCAGGTCGAGGACGGATACCGCGTCCAGGACTCGCAGGTTGTCCTCGCGATGCACGACAACGGTCGTCTCTTTGCTTTTGGAGCGAGCCTCTACGGAGACATCGATACTCCTCCGACCGGAAATTTAAGCCCGGCCGAGGCCGCGGAGATCGCCCGGTCCAGCGTATCCTATGATCCGACTCTCCACTTGAACCCGGGGCAGGATCGTTCGGTGATCGTGCCGATTCACGTTTCACCCGGCGTTGTCGACTACCACCTGGCTCACATTACCGACGTCCCGACGACGACTCCGATGGGAATGTGGCGGACCTGGGTCGACGCTGAGAGTGGCGAGATCCTTTTCCGAGACAACCAGATCGAGCATGCCTATGAAGGAAGCTCGGATGGTGACGTCGAAATCTACAGCTACTGCGATGGTGAGACACCCGGAACTCCGTTGGCAAACATGTTCATCGATATTTCCGGTGTGGGCATCGTGACGACGGACGAGAACGGTGAGTTTTCTCTGGCAGGTGATGCGGGCGTACAGACTGCCACCGCCACCTTTGATGGTCCGGACTTCGACGTCGAATGTATCGAGTGCGTGGACGCGGTTCAGACCGTGTCGATTTCTCCCGATACACCTCTTCCGCTCAACTTCGATGCCCTCAACTCTCGCGCCGATGAGCGGGACGTTTTCTACTTCGCAAATTTGACCAAGGACTACATCGAGGCCATCGATCCTGGCTTTTCCCTGCTCAAGTACACGGCCAACGTCAACATCGATGCTGGTTGTAATGCGAGTTGGGGCGGAACAGTGATCAACTTTTTCCGCCAGCGAGATGGTTGTGGAAACACCGGCCAGATGGGATCTGTCGTCGCCCATGAAATGGGTCACGGCATCCAGGATTGGGCAACCGGTGGTGGCCAGGGTCCCGAAGGACTCGGAGAAGGCAATGGCGACATCACATCGACTTTTATGGTCGACTCGCACGTGATCGGCTTTGGTTTCAATCTCGATGTCTGTGATTCAGGACTTCGGGACTGCCTCAATACCTTGCAGTATCCCGAGGACCTGACGGGCAGCATTCATGCCAACGGCCGGATCATCTGTGGTTTCAATTGGGACCTGATCGGACTGCTCCAAGCGAAGCTTGGCACCGCGGAAGGAAAGGCCAAGACGGCGGAACTCTGGCACTATGCCCGGGCTCTCTACGTCGACAACTCGAACAACCAGCAGGACCAGGTCGAGCGGTACTGGTGGGTCGACGACGACGACGGTAATCTTGGAAATCGGACTCCGAACTGGTTCGAGATCTGCGAGGCGGCCGAAGGTCATGGCTACGAGTGCGAGGCGAGCCCGAACAATCTCGTCGTTACGCATACCCCGTTGACCGATACGCTCGATCCCGGTCCTTATACTGTGGCCGGCGTGGTCGGTCTCTACGCCGATGGTGTCCCTCAGGTGCCGGATGTCGTCGAGATGTACTGGGCGGCAAACGGTGAGCCGTTCACCCTCGTCGATATGACCAATACAGACACGGACAACTGGGAAGCCGTTATCCCGGAGCAACTTCCCGGAAGCTCGATCGCCTACTACATTCTCGCAGCGGATACGAAGAGCGGCCTTTCTGATGCGAGCCCCGCCGGTGCTCCGGCGGAGTATCACTCCTTCGCTTACGGGACATTTACCGAGTTCTTCTCGAATGACATGGAGACCTCCGCTGGTTACACGGTCGGATCTCCGGAAGACACCGCGCCCGAGGGCCAGGGTGTCTGGGAGCGTGGTGATCCCGTCGAGAGTGTCGGGGGAACGGCCCAGCCCGGAGATGATCATACGGAGAATGGAACCGATTGCTGGATTACCGGAAACGGAGCTTCGCCCAGTTCTCCGCTGACGGACGAACTCGACGGTCGGACGAGCTTTCAGACTCCGCTTCAGAACGTCTTCGCCGTGAATATGATCCAGGGTTCCTTCTGGGCCTGGACACGAATCAATACGGAGGATCCGGAAAACTTCCTCCAACTCCGGATGTCGAACGACGATGGAGCGAACTGGACGACGATCGCCAGCGTCACACAGAGCACGACGCCGGAATGGGTTGAGATTCCCTTCCGGGTCGACCCTTGGCAACTGCCGTTTGGCAGTCAGGCCAGGTTCCAGTTCGTAGCTCAGGACGGCACCGGCAACATCATGGAAGCACTCGTCGACGACTGGTTCGTCGAGGTTCTCTCAGGTGGAGTGACGGGTGTCGAGTCAGATGCGGACGGTGTCACCTCGATGGCATTGCAGTTGGGTTCAGGAACGCCGAATCCGTTCCAGTCAGGGACGAATCTTCGGTTTGCCCTTCCTTCCCGCAGTGACGTAGAACTAGCCGTCTACGATGTTCATGGACGTCGGGTCCGGTCGCTCGTTGTTGGAGAAAGAGACCCGGGCGAGCACCGTGTACGTTGGGACGGGACCTCCGATGCGGGTGATACCGTCGCCTCGGGAACCTACTTCGCCAAGATGGTGGTTGGGGACTGGAGCGCAACGCAGACGTTGGTCCTCCTCCGATAAGTCGTGATCCGGAGGTGGTCTCGGATCACCCTTTCGGAAAGTGATACGCGCGGCTCTTCACGAAAGTGGAGGGCCGCGCTTCTTTTTTTCTCCGAATCGATGATTCACCGAGATGCGTGGGACTGGTCTGAGTCTTCGTCGCTCTGGTATCCTTTAAGACCTGCATTCCAAACGACATCCAACGAGGTAGATGATGAACCTTCGGTCTCTCCATTGCGCACCTTCGCCCTTGCTCGTTTCCGGCGGAGTTTCGATCATCGCATCGGTCATGCTCCTGGCTTTCGGGGTGAGCACGCCGTCGTTTGCCACCGAGCTGATTCGGGTGACTCCCACTTCCAAGACGCAGTGGAAGCAATTGAGTGAGATTGCCCCGGAGTCAAGTGATTGCGGCGCTGTTCCGGTCGAGGACGGTGTCGAGTTTGCGATTGCGAGGGCCGGCCGAGAGAAACTGGAGTCGCTGGGGTTCGACGTCGAGGTGCGGATCGACAATCTGGAAGCCCATGCTCGCGAGGGTATTCAAGGAGGCGGGTTGTTCGGCCTCTACCATACATACAACGAGGCGATCACGGACATGGACGCACTTGTTGCCGCTCATCCGGATTTGATTTCTCCGAAGATCTCCATCGGGCAGACTATCGAGGGGCGCGAAATCTACGTCTACAAGATCTCGGACAATCCGACCGTCGATGAGAACGAGCCCGAAATTTTCTTCAACGCCTACATTCATGCACGCGAAGCGATTACCTTCGAGATTCTTTTTGGGCTCGCCAACCACCTGCTCGATAACTATTCGACGGACGCCGACGTCGCGTCCCTTGTCGATAGTCGGGAAATCTATCTCATGCCTGCGGTAAACCCGGATGGGGTCGAATACAACGCGACGACCGATCCGGGCGGGGGCGGTCTCTGGCGCAAGAACCGGAGTGTCAACCCCGGGGGCGCACGTGGGGTGGACCTCAACCGCAACTTTAGTGAGGGATGGGGTTACGACAACGTCGGTTCCAGCGGAACGCCATCTTCGGAGACCTATCGGGGCGTGACCCCCTTCTCCGAACCCGAGACGGCCGCGCTACGCGATTTTGTGCTCTCCCGCGACTTCTCCCTTATCGTGAACTACCACGCCTACGGGCGATTGGAAATCTTCGCCCCGGAGTACGATGCCGCCAGCATCGAAGACTACGACGAGCTTCTTGCTTTGGCCCGACTTCGCAGTGAGACGAGCAACTACGCGACCGGACCCACCTGGCACGTGCTCTATCAGATCAACGGGGGAGCCAACGATTGGATGTACAGCGATGACGGCAAGCCGCGAGTTCTCTCGATCCTGACGGAAGTGGGAACCTCCTTCTGGCCGCCCGAGGCCCAGATAAACAGCCTCGTGGCAGAGAACCTTCCAGGGAATCTCCGTTTGATCGAGATTGCCGACAACCCGCTCCAAGCACTCGTCCCCGCGGTCGCCGAGGTACTCGATCCCGGCCCGGTCGGTCGGGACTTTTTCGTGCAATGGATCGATCCGAATAGTGATCCGGACAACCCGTCCACGCTCTGGAACCTCGTCGAGGGAACGGGCCACAGCATCGGTGCCGACGACATGGAGGGTGACATCGAGGTGGCCTGGTCGGCCGACGGTTGGATTCGGCGAAGCAATCGTGCGGCTTCCGGTCAGTGGAGCTTGCTCGCTGGGAACGGCAGTGGGCGAAACGACCTGCTCGAATCGAAGCGTGCCTACCGCGTCGAAGCGGGTGACGAGTTGACGTTTCAGGCCTGGTACAACCTCGAAACCGGGTACGACTATGCCTATGTCGAGATAGCGACCGAGGCTCGCAACTTTCAGGCACTCAGCGGGAGCATTACGACGACAGCAAATCCTCAGGGACAGAACACCGGCCACGGGATCACCGGTGCGAGTGGAGCCTGGGTTCTGGCGAGCTTCGATCTTTCGGACTACGTCGGTGAAACTGTCTGGTTTCGCTTTCATGTCGTGACAGATCGAAGTACCGCGAGGGAGGGCTTCTATATTGATGACGTCTCCCCGGTCCATCTCTTCGACGCAGAAACGATCATCGCCTCAGACGTGGCGGATCGCGAGGTGTTCCTCTCAGGGCGCCTTGACGGTGAGTACGCTTACATGGTTCAGGGCGTTGACGGTCAAGGTCAGGGTGGACCGTATTCGGCACCGATGGACGTGACCGTTGCGACGACGACTGGAATCGATGAAGGGCCTGGCAACGGATCCGACGGGCAAACGGCGGATTGGACGGGACTGCGACTCCTCGGCCGTCATCCCTTCTCGAGCCAGGGCACTCTGGCCTTCGACATCCCAGCGGACGCTGTGGTCGGGGAGTTGATCGAACTGCGCGTCCACGATGTGCACGGGAAATCAGTTCTGAACCCCATTCGGGGGACAGTCGGTGGCGAATTCTCCGCTCTGTCGAACGACGCAGTCCGACTAACTGGTCGCTCGGATGCTGCCGCGGGCTCGTCAATCGCGATGCAATGGCGCCCGCAAGGGACGGCTTCGGGGATGTACTACGCGACGCTCCGAGTGGGATCCCGCACGAGCGAACGACAACTGCTCTTTCTTCGCTGACTCCCTCCCGGGAACCCAACCCCGGCTTGAAGGTTCTGAACTAGAGCCCAGATTGTGTGGTCCGCTTCGATTTCTCCAGACGACGCGCCACACGTGTTCGCGCTAAATTCTCTTCCCTGACGTAAGTTGTTAATCGTTGGCTATTTACGTCGATTGTCGCGTGTGCGGGCCGAGAGCTGTAAGCAAATTCTGCGCAGACCTCGTCCCTGGATACAGACAGAAGATGTATCGAGCGGCCCGAACAGCCTCCGAAGGACACGACGTGATTACGAGAAACCTCACCCGAGACCCACGCCACTACCAGATCGCGATACTGACGGGCCTTCTTCTCTTTGGCATCTTCGAACTTCGGATGCCTGTCCCGCTCTCCGCGGTCGCAGTGGCGCTGGCCTCCACTCTCGGGACCCAGTTGGTTTGCACGCGCCTTTGGAAGCTCCCGAGATTCGATGCCCGTAGCCCGCTCATCTCGGGGCTGTCGCTTACCCTTCTACTCCGTGCCGACTCCCTGGTCTTGATTGCTTTGGCTGGCTCCATTGCGATGGCGTCGAAGTTCATTCTTCGTCGACAGGGGAAACACATTTTCAATCCGACGAACTTCGGCATCGTCATGCTCCTCCTCTTGACGGATCGGGCTTGGGTCTCGCCAGGCCAGTGGGGAAGCCTGGCACTCTTTGCATTCGCCCTGGCTGGTCTCGGCGGTCTTGTCGTCTACCGTTCGGCCCGAAGCGACGTCACGTACGCGTTTCTTGGATCCTACGCCGTTCTTCTCTTTGCCCGGGCGGCCTGGCTGGGCGATCCCTGGACCATACCGTTCCATCAAATGCAAAATGGTGGGCTGCTCCTCTTTGCCTTCTACATGATCTCAGACCCGAAGACGACGCCGAACTCCCGGCCTGGGCGCATCGTCTACGCGGCCTGCGTCGCGATGGGCGCGGCCTGGGTTCACTTCGGACTCTTCGAAACGAACGGTTTTCTCTGGTCTCTCATGGCCTGCGCTCTCGCCGTCCCATGGATCGATCGCGTTGCTCCCGGCGAACTCTATCAATGGGCTTCCGATCGCCGCCCGGAGCGAGTCCTTGATCGGACCTCGGCCAGTATCCCCCTCACCCTGGAAAGGAACCCTTCATGAAGCTTTCGAACCTCCGACATGGTTGGTGGGGTGCCTGCCTCAGCCTGACCCTTCTGCACCAACCGGCAGCCGCCTTTTGTGGGTTCTACGTCGCTCAGGCTGACGCCCAGCTCTTCAACGAGGCTTCCCAGGTCGTTCTCGTTCGAGACGGAGACCGAACCGTCGTGACGATGGCCAGTGACTATCAAGGAACAATGGACCAGTTCGCTCTTGTCGTACCGGTGCCGACTGTGCTGCAAAAGGAACAGGTCCACGTTACGAACCAGGCGATCCTGGATCATCTCGATGCCTACACCGCCCCGCGGCTTGTCGAGTACTTCGACGACGATCCCTGTCAGAGATCGAATTGGGGAGCTGTCAAGAGTCTGGGGTTCTCCAAGGACGACCGGGTCGACGCCTCGATGCCAGAGGGAGAGCTGCGCCAGGAGAAGCGCGTGAGGATCGAAGCGACCTATACGGTCGGCGAGTACGACATTCTCATCCTCTCGGCCGAGGAGAGCGGGGGTCTGCAGAGTTGGCTCGAAGAAAACGGCTACCAGGTCCCGGCCGGAGCGAGCCGCGTACTCAGCAGCTATCTCAAGCAGGGAATGAAGTTCTTCGTCGCGAAAGTCAATTTGGCGGAACAGAGACGAACAGGAGTACAAAACCTCCGACCCCTCCAGATGGCCTTCGAGTCAGAGAAGTTCATGCTCCCGATCCGGCTCGGGACGATCAACTCGTCCGGAACGCAGGAAATGTTTGTCTACACACTCACCCGGACCGGTCGCGTCGAAACTACAAACTATCGAACGATCAAGATCCCCAGTGATGTCACGATTCCGGAATACGTGGAGGATGACTTCGGGGGGTTCTATAGTGCCATGTTCGATCGCGAGTGTGAGAAGGCGAGCAATCGAGGTGTTTTCCTGGAGTACGCCTGGGACATGAACTGGTGTGATCCCTGTGCGGCCGATCCTCTCAGCTCAGCGGAGTTGCTCGAACTGGGTGTCTTTTGGACGGCCGGGAGCGAACGGGATCAGGGTTTTTCTCCGAAGAGGCAAGCTCGGGATGTCTTCGTCACGAGGCTGCATGTTCGCTACGACGGCGACCACTTTCCTGAGGATCTCATGTTTCATGAGACAGGTGACCGATCGAATTTCCAAGGTCGCTACGTCGTCCAGCATGCTTGGGCGGGCGAACCGTCCTGCGACAACGACGAGGTTCGTGCCTACTACCGAGATCTCCATCAACGCCAGGGCAAGGAAGCCAAAACTCTGGCAAGACTGACCGGCTGGGAGCTGGCCGACATCCATCGTGACATGAACTACTCACTGGTTGTTGGAGGTCAGATCACACCGTGGTGGAAATCCATTTGGAAGAACTAGCTGCCCACGCCTTCAGGTTAGAGCGTTTTCGATTCTGGATAAAACCCCCGGCGCACGAACCGGGAACGAGATAAGATCGGCTCTCCTCGCGGGATTGGGCCCCGAGGTCGCACCAGCGAGGAAAGCTTGACCCTCTATCGCAACTACCCGGCCATCGGCGCCCGGCCAGGAACGTTGGCCATTCCGCCGGACTCTCCTGCTCCGAAGATCACCGTCGTACCCTACACGGATGCCGGCGTCGAGTTTGTCGACATCGAAGATCCCGCTGACCTACCGAAGTATCTCGACGGGTCAGGTTCGGTTTGGATCGATGTGCAAGGTTTGGGCGACGAAGAGGTCATTCGGAAGATCGGAGCCATCTTCGAGCTCGGCCCGATCGCATTGGAGGATGCCGTCAATGTGCCACAACGCTCGAAGACACATTGCTACGAGCGTTTTCAGCTCGTGATCTGCCGTATGCCCATTCTCGAAAATGGACGGATCACAGTGCCACAGGTTTGTCTCATCATTGGAAAGGATTGGCTCCTCAGTTTTCAGGAGCGTTACTTCGGATTCTTTGAACCGGTTCGGGATCGACTGAAAGCGGGACGCGGTCGAATTCGCGAATCGGGCCCCGACTATCTCGCCTACGCGCTGATCGACACGCTGGCTGATCGGTACTACCCCCTGGTCGAGGCTCTGTCGCGGCAACTCGATGAGATCGAACTCGAGATTACCGAGAATCCACAGGCTGAAGTGATGGGTGAAATCCAGGCAGTGAGAAGGCAGCTTGTCGTGCTTCGAAGAGTAGGACGTCCGCAAGGAGAAACGATCGGAGCGATGATTCGCGAATCAACTCCGTTTGTTTCCGATGAGGTTACGGTCTTCCTTCGCGATACCGACGGGCATTTCAATCAGATTCTCGAACTGGTCGATTCCAGTCGAGAGATGTCGATGGGGCTCTCGGAAATCTACCTGGCCAATGTCAGTCAGCGGACCAACGAGGTGATGAAAGTCCTTACTCTGATGGCGAGCCTCTTTATCCCACTGACGTTTATCGCCGGAATCTATGGAATGAACTTCGAGTACATTCCAGAACTCCAGCATCGGTCCGGATATTTTGTAGCAATCGGCGTGATGGTTGTGATCGCTGTGGTGATGCTGGTCAGTTTCTATCGGCATGGCTGGATCGGAGGACCGAAGAAACGGACCCGACGTCCCTCCAGTTGATCGGGTAACTGGAAGGACCTCCGATCACCCTTCGTTCGTCTGTTCTCGCTAACCCGCCGTTCCGCGCGCCAGGCCGGCAGCCTTCTGCCAGACCCGATCCTCGACGTTCTCGACGAATAGCTGCATGTGCGGAAAGGGAATCTCGATACCGGCCCCATCGAGCGCGAGCTTCCCTGCTTCCAGGACCGCGTTGAAGACGGGTTGCTCTGTCTCAGCGGAGAGGATCCAAACCCGCAACTGTAGGTTCACGCTCGAGTCTCCGAGTTCCTGTACGACAACATCAGGAGCTGGTTCATCGGCGACGCCAGGCAGATCGCGCACCGACTCCAGGAGAACCGTCCGGGCCTGGGGAACATTTTCTTTGTAGGCAATCCCGATCGGAACCGCAACTCGAGTCGCTCCGTGCTTGGAGTGATTGACAAGAACTTCATCGATGATCGTTCGATTCGGAATGACAACATACGTGTTGTCCCGGGTGCGGATTCGTGTCGACCTCATGGTGATCTCTTGTACCTGACCGTACTGGCCGGCGACGGTCACCCAGTCATCCTGTTCAAATGGTTTGTCCCAGAAGATCATCAGGCCGGCCAAGATGTTACTGAGCGTGTCTTGAGCCGCGAAGCCGATGGCGATACCTGCGATGCCGAGCCCGGCGAGGGCGGCAGCGACGTCGACGCCCAATTGATCAAGGGCCATGACGATCGAAAAAACGATCATAACCATGCGGAAGATATTGTCGACCAGTAGTCGAACGAGTGCGCTGTGGAGTCCCGCCCGAACCAGAGCGGACCGGATTGTGCCTCGGGTCACACGAAACAAGATGGCGAACGCGATGAGCACGAATATTGCCGAGATCACATTCGGAAGGAGGGTCATGGCTCGTTCAGTCACAGATTCTACGTCGAAATTCAGGAACTCCATCGCACACTCCTTTGGTTCCGGGTTACCGAGGCTCGGACCGATCTTAGACGTTTTCGATGACGGTGAGTCGCACGATGTGCATTCCCAAACCCCACAAGCTTCGACCTACCCATGACGACCGATCCGTTCGAGGCAACGGGACGTGAATGTGGTCCTTCCGTCGCACCAGAGCAATTCGATCTGCCTGGCCTTTGCGTCGTGATACCTTCTTCCGGTCGACAACAACTAGATAGTTGGAGGTGCTCTTGACTGGCGAGGAAAGTCTTCGGGAAAACTGGAATCGAAAAGCAGAGGATTGGCACCGCCAGATCGGTGTAGAGGGAGACCGAAACCGTCAACTCCGCCTCGGTCCTGTCGCGAGAAAGTGGCTTGGCGATACTCGCGGACTCTGCACTCTCGACGCGGGTTGCGGAACCGGGTGGATGGCCGGGATGCTCGCGGAGATGGGCTCGCAGGTAACCGCGGTCGACTTCTCCGAAGAGATGGTTCGTGTTACCGAGCGATCCATGCGGGAGCGTAGCCTGCCAGTCGCGACCCGGGTCGATGACTGTTCGAGTCTCGTAAGCTGCCGAGATCTCGAGTTCGACATCGTAACTTCGATTTACGTGCTCCAAGATCTTCCCGATCTCGATGGGGCACTCTCTTCGTTTTACCGCGTACTCAAGCCGAGTGGCACCTGCCTGCTAGCGTTCTCACATCCCTGTTTCGGCGTACCTGGGGGCTCCTCTCAGGAGGAAGGGCAAACCGTCTATCGCTGGCCGCATGGGTACTTCTCTTCCGAGCGAATGACCGAAGTGTGGCTCGGAACCGATCACCAGACTAAAGAAAAGTTTTCGTTCCAGGACGAGTTCGTCTATTTCCATCGTCCCCTTCATGAATACTGGAAAGCCTTTCGTCGTGCCGGGTTTGTGGTTTTGGAGCTCGAGGAGCCCTTTCCGTCCGGGGAAGAACGGAAGGCGATGCCGTATCCAATGATGGTGTACTTAAAAAAGCCGTAGTGGCAATTGGGATCGCTGGCGTATGCAGAGAGGACGCGGTCGGAGTTGAGCTCCATTCGGAGGCCTCTTGCGGCACCCGTCTAGAATCTGAGGGAGAAGCAGGTCAGGCCGCCATCCATCTTGCGTGCTTCGCTCATTTCCAGTTCGATGATCGGTAACCCGAGGCGTTCGAGTTTCGCTTTCGTTCGAGGGAATCCTGACGGTGTGAGCAGATGATCATTGATGAGGAGCGTATTGCCGGCGTACTCCTCATCAACATCCAGGAGGATCTTCTCGTAGCGACGGAATGCGCCGTGGTCAGCAAACTGTTCGGTGACAAGCAGGGTAGTTCCTCCGACGTGATTGACGGCAGACTTCAGATGGAGGCCGGACTCTACCGGAACGGCAGTCCAGGAATTCCCGTACCGTTTCAGGATCTGTCCGAGCTGCTCACAACCACTCTGGTTTGTTCGTTCCGAAACGCCGATGAAGAAGTGGGAGCCGACCATGAGTACATCACCGCCATCGACGGTTCCTGGCTCGGTGATCCGCACGACGTCCCGAAACTGCTCGATTACGGGCTCTATCGTCGTTTGTTCACCTTTTCTGGGCGCCGCCCCAGGGTTCGTGATGATCGCGACGTGCGGCGTGATGAGAGCAACATCTTCCACGAAGTAGGCGTCCGGATAACCGGGAAGGGCAGCAAGCTCAACTACTTCGAGTCCGAGTGTCTGGAGCGTTTTGACGTAGGTCCGGTGTTGATCGCCGATCAACGCGTGATCAGGTGTTCCCAGCGTGGCGGTGGTCAGGCCATCGGCGAAGTCGGGCCCGGGTCGTCTGGTGATGGCATGGGTGAACACAGCATTCCTTTCTCGGAGTCGACGAATCGGAATCTTCACGATACGATAGCACGATGGGCCAGATGAGCCGATAGCGCGGCTTCAGAAACGACCGGCATCTTGGAGGGTACGACATCAATGATCGAAGTTGGACAGGATGCACCCGCCTTCAGCCTTTTGGACCAGGACGATGAGACGATCACTCTTGCGAACCTGAAGGGCACCTGGCTCGTAATCTTCTTCTACCCGAAAGATGACACCCCTGGCTGAAAAGTCGAGGCCAACGAGTTTACTGCCAGTTTGGCGGAATTCGAAAAGATGGAGAGTGTCGTTTTCGGTTGTAGCCCAGACTCTACGAAATCCCATCGTAACTTCATCGCGAGGCGTCAGCTAGGTGTTGATCTCCTCGCCGATCCCGGTCACTCGATGATGGAGGAGTACGGTGCGTGGGGAAAAAAGAGCATTTTTGGCATCAAGTCGGTGGGCACCATCCGCTCGACGGTTCTCATAGATCCGTGGGGAAGGATCGCCTTTCATTGGGCCAAAGTAAAAAGCAACGGTCATGCCGCCGAAGTGCTGGCAAAGCTCAAAGCGTTTCGGGCTGCCGCTGGCTGAACGGTGCTACCGGCTGATCGCTTCTCTCGTCCTCCGATACTCACGCTCGGACGTGATGGAGTCCAACGCGGCGTCGAAAGCCTCGCGGAGGTCAGGCTCGGCTGAGTAGAGGTCCGCCACTCGGGTCAGGAGCTTGGCTTTGGATCGATCGGAATCCATTTGCTTGACGAGGGAAAGGCCGGCCTTCAAGAATTCGGTGCCGAGCCGGTCGCGTTGCAGCGCTCGGTTGAGAATCGCGACGAGCTCATGATCGCTGTCTACTCTCCGGCAGGCGGTGAAGAAAGCTCGGGTCATCTCGGAGCTGGGATCTTCCAGATCGGAGAGGATCGTGCGGAGGAGTTCGCTTCGCTCGTGATCGGATTTGATGTCCAGAGACATCGAAAGAACTTCCAGATATGTTCCTTCTGGTGCGCGGGCCGTGAGGAGACTCTTGAAGATGCCGATCCGCTCGTGCTCCGACCTGATCGAGGCTGCCGCGTCG
>Ga0315338_1002135_pt1 | contig 20868 bp, 16 predicted proteins | sample ASW8metaG_FD_204518 | JGI IMG/M metagenome (GOLD analysis project Ga0315338, IMG submission 204518) | Ammonia-oxidizing marine archaeal communities from Monterey Bay, California, United States - ASW #8 | ecosystem: Environmental > Aquatic > Marine > Coastal | place: USA: California | collected... | reverse complement strand
AGGGAGCCGTTCCCACCCAGCCCGCCCGGCTAGAGTCCTCAGAAGGCTCCTACCCCGGTTCTTACCAGTTCCTGACGGCTCCTACCAGAGGAGACGAAGCGAGAAGCGATGCTGGTCGCCGAGGTTTTCGCCGTATGGGGCAAAGGCGTACTGCCCGTGGACTCGTTCGCGCCCGACCGAGAACCCAAAGCTGACGTCCTGAGTGTCGTGCTCGGTTTGGTAGCCGACCTGAAGCGAGGCGGTGTCCTGGTAGCGATACTCCGTGCCGATGAGAAACTGGCTGTCCCCGTCTTTGACGGACCGCAACTCGGCGGACAGATTGAGTCGGCCGTTCATTGATCGAAGAGGGATCGCGTGGGTGATGCCTCCTTGTACGGTGAAAGGAAGGTCGAACTCCTCGACGTTGTACTTCGCGCTCGAACCCAGATGAAGGAGGGCCACACCGACCGACGTTCGCGGGAGGAGTTCGCGCGCCTGGATCCCAAAGTTGAAAGCCAGAGCAGTGGCTTCGTCGACGTCGATTTGTTCGCGAACATATTCGATGCCCCCTCCGATCCCAATGCCCTCGGAAAGGAGATAGCCATAGGATCCACTCAGAACGACTCCTGCATATCCAAAGTCGCCGGTCGACTGACCGGCCTCGTCAAAGCCCTTGAGCTGATCGGTCCAGACCCCGTGAAAGGAGACCCCGGCCGCGTGGGAACCGACATTGCGCGTGAGAGAGGCGAACTCATAACGGACGGACTGAAAGCTCTCGCTGTGGGTGAGTTCGGCCTGCGTCCCGGGCAGGAGAGGCAAAGCTCCCGGATTCCAGTAGGTCGCAGATGGGTCGTCGACGTTGGACACGACGGCGTTACTGAGGGCCATGGCCCGGGCGCCGGCACCGATTTTGAGAAACTGAAGCCCGGTGGTCGCATCGACCCGGTCGGGAGAAGCGAGGATCAAACCGGCGAACAAGCAGGCAAACTGGGTGATTCTCCGAGCAGACGAGGACGAGTTCATCGAGGCTCCCTTGGGTCTTCGGGATGGATTTCAGGGCCGCAAGAATACGATGCTAGGGAGACCCGTCGCCAAGGTCAATGCACCCGTGCTCGTTCTCACCCCAAACCTGAGGGGCAGGTTCCCGGGACCCGAAGAAGAAGAGCATCCGGATCTACCGGATGCTCTCCCGAAACGACCCATTCGGCGCGGCTCTCCTCGCACCTCACGGACCTCGCTCACTTGTTCGGCGAGAATGAACGGCCTAGCGCGTGCGCGCTTTGGGGCGTTCCTTGCCTGATTTCTTGGCCCGGGACTTTCCCTGCGTCTGAGTGCGAGCCTTCGATCCCGTCTTCGTCTTGGATTTCCGTACTGACTTTTCGTTCCGGTTCGAGTTTTCCGCCTTCAGCACCTTCTCGACGATCTTGCGATCCCCGTGACGGTCTCGCCGCTCGACCTCAGCCTTGCTCGGGGCAAGATCCTGTTTTTTGACCTTTGCGGATCGACGAGGTTCGCGGGCATCCCGGCCCTTGCGTCCATTTTCCTTTTCGTGCTCCCCGCGAATCCGAGTTCTCGGCTCGGATTGTGAGGAGGGTGTCCGCCTGGTCCGATTCTTCTCGACGTGCAGTTTCTCCGCTCGGTTCTTACCATGGCCTCGACCCCAGGCTTCACCGGTACGGCTTCGGTCGTGCCGATCGGCATGCTGCTGGATGGTCTCCTTCTTATGTCGCCGTTCGACGCGATCCCGATAGCGTCCGTCCGGCTCGCGCCAACCATGATCATAGTGGTGGTAGACCCGCCCCTTCCCATGGCCGCGACGGGAGACGCGCCAATCGCACCAGCGCCAGCCCGGATAGGGATCGTGAAAGACATTGACCCAAAGGCGCGGCCGCCAGGTGCGACAGGCTCGGTAGTGATAACGCGGGAGTACGACGACCGAGAAGTCGATCCAACCGAAGTCAGGTTCGAGACTCACGCTGACATACCCACCGCCGCAGCCGTCATGGCCGGCTTCGACCAAACCGCCGCACCGGGCGCAGGCCTGAGCATGGCGTCGATGGTGCCGAGAGTGTCCGACGTAGAAGTTCGCCCACGCCGTACTGTAGCTATCGTAGTCGCGTGGATACGAAACGAGTCGTTTGGTCAGTCCTCTCAGCTCAAAGAGTGGATCTCCCAACATCCAACCGGTCTCGTAAAAGGCCGAGTCGTAGGTACAACTCGCTCGAGCCCAGGACGAGGCGCGACCATGCTCCAACCACGCAGGGTAGAACTCCCGCTGGGAGGAGAGGGAGGCGATGGCAAAAACCCGTTCGACGCCCTTGGGGCCCGAGAACCTCAGATCGGTCCGGGAATCGTACTCGGGTAGACGATAGGTCTCCCCGCCCCAGACCCACCCGTCCTGACGATGACGAGGGAAGAGTCGACTGGTCCGCCCCTCCGTGTCGACCGAGAGAATCGTGACGTAGCAGTTCGCGTTCGCTTCGAAGTAGATGTTCGCTTTCTGCCCCACCCGAACTCGGCTTCCCGCCTCGGGATCAGACCAGAGATCGATGTACAGGCCGTCCTGGGGAACCTCGACGAGAAGTTCAGAACGTCCCGGATCGAGCAGATCATCGACATGGATCGACCCACTCCAATTCGAATCGGAAGCGGCGGACGGCCCGACCGTCAGGGCGAGTGAAGCAAGGACCAGGACAGTTCCTATACCTGACCCCGAACCTACCCAACCGCTTCCGAGACACGTGGCCCAATCACGGACCGTATTCAGTTTCGCAACCGACGCCCGGCGGGCGCGTTCAGCGATAGTTTTATAGAGTTTCATGGTCTCTTCCTTTCGGGACCGACCCGGTGGACACGATCGCCTCCCCCCGCGCCTTTCGAGCCGAAGGGCAGAGGAATGGAGAGCTCCGGGTTGCCGTGATCGGTTTGGTAAGCCCAATCTACGGTGACGCGGCTCGGCGCTAGGTCGAGCACGCGGAACTTGGCGAAGTGGTTGTCCCACGTCCAAACGACGTAGGTGTGCCCCTCGATCAATGGAACATCCCCCGTGGGGGCCCAGCCGCCGTCCGGCGCCCAGTCGACGTTCTCGATCCGCTGATAGCCGGCATCCTGAATGTCGGAGTAGTCTTCGTCAGATCGCTCGGTCGCGACCATCCAGTAGCCGTCATCTTCGGTGTACCAAAAGTAGATGTCCGCATCTCTATCCCGGAAGTCGATGATGTCGCGACGCGAGAAGTCGTAGCCCGCTCCCTCCGGATCGCGATCCGCATTTTCGAGCCCGAGATCGAACCCCTCGGGTCGAGGGGTATCGAAGATACGGTCTTCGGTTAAGTCACTCTCGTTCCCGGAATGGTCGAAGGCGGCGATCGCGTAGTAGTAGGTCTCACCATTTCTCACGCCCCGGTCCGTGTAGGTGGTGGCCCGCCGTCCGACCGTACCGATCCGATCGAAGTAACCGGTCGGTGTGTCGTTTCGATAGATGCGATAACCGTCGAGGTCGGACTCCGTGTTGGAGATCCATTGCAAATCCACGACCTCATCCCCGGTGATCGAAAACAATCCCTGGGGAACGGCCGGGGCTCGGTAGTCCGGCCCGTGGTCGTAATAGTCATCATCGTCGTCATGCCAATGGCAAGCAGACAGGGAGACCATGGATAGCAGGAGTAGAGGGAGCCAGATTCTCCGCCCCCACCATCCATGACTCGCGCTGTCAGAACACGTGCTTGCGGCCGTGTTTAACTCGTTTCGATAATCCTGGTGCATCGTGTTCTCCTTCACCCTGAAGTTTGACCCTTCCAGAGTGAGGTAGAGCAAGGCACATGCCAGCGGCTCTCGACGGTCGCCCTGGCGGAGATTGAAACGATATATCTCATTGAAATACAGAGGCTTAGGGAATCGCAAAGAAACTCGAGGCGCATTTGGAAATGGGGGTGTGCTGCGACTGTGGAGGCTGATGCGTGACGGCCCGGATCACACAGTGATGCACCGGAGTCACACCGGGAAAGCGAAAGTGCCTGAGCAGCAGGAAGCCCACCGGGTTTCGTTCGGCGGGCTTCCCACAGGAGAAAACTGAAATCTGATCGAGTCGAAAAAGAAGATGTGCGAGGAACAAGGAATCCTGGTCTTGAACCAAATCTCCAGGCCACAGATCCTAAGGGTACGGTCCGACGACTGAAACTACCCGCTGCTGGACATTGGGTGTCGGATCACGTGGCCTGGAGTTCGGTCCAATTGGAGGTCCCCCCTCCGAAGATACTTGTTGCTAGACTCGTGCCAAGTCCCGCCGGGGAAAAACGAAACGACTCAACTTCTTGGTGTTTGGCAAGTTAAAGTCGATTGTTGTTTCCGCCAACGTCACGAGCGGATCCAACGGAACCGGTGCTTGTTAAACCCTTTAACAGGTAAAAGGCTCTCCCCATCCAACTCATTACAAGTAGGCAGTTTAGGCCTATAAACAAAGTTTCGAATGATTTGTACTGTTTCTTGTCAGGGAGATTCTGCGCCTTCGACATAGCGCACGAGAAGGAACTATCGCTGAGGAATTCTGCGGCGCTTCGGTTCGAGTCCGTACGCTTTGATTTTGGAGAGCAGAGAGGGGTAGCTGATTCGGAGTCGACGGGCGACCTCCGACTTGTTTCCTGCCGTAGACCGTAAGCAATCCCCAATCAATTGAGCTTCCAGCTTCTGAATCTCACCCTTGAGGGTCCCCTGGTCCACGGTAATCCGGGTTGGGCGCCCGATCTCCGGCGGCAACAAATCGGGACCGATCGTCTCACCCTCGTCCGCTAACACGACCAGACGCTTGACGACCTTTTCCAACTCACGCACGTTTCCACGCCATTCGTGATCGGTCAGCGTCTGGATGAGATCCCGGCTGAAACGGATACTCCGACGCTTCAGATCCTTTTGGAATCTGGTCACAAACGCCCGGATCAGGAGAGGGATATCCTCACGCCGTTCTCGCAGGGGTGGAATATGAACCTGAAAGTCATTGAGTCGATAATAGAGGTCCTCGAGAAACCGCCCCTGATTGATCGCTTCGCGAAGATTGACGTTCGTGGCACAGATCACCCGAACATCGACCAAACGCCATTCGGTGGACCCGACGGGACGGATCTCATGCTTATCGAGAACATGTAGGAGTTTGCCCTGCACGCTGAGGGGCGCCTTATCGACCTCGTCGAGGAAGAGGGTTCCACCTTCGGCTTCTTCGAAAAGACCTCGCTTCGTCCGGATCGCTCCAGTAAAAGCGCCCTGCTCGTGACCGAACAACTCGGACTCCAGCAACGTCTCGGGAAGGGCGGCACAGTTAACCGGAACAAAGGAGCCACCGGAACGGCGACTGGCCTCGTGGATGAGGCCGGCGAGAAGGCCCTTGCCCGTTCCCGTTTCCCCAGTCACGAGGACACCAGCGTCCGATCGATCCAGTTTGCGGAGGAGCATCATGGAACGTCGCATTTCGTCACTGCAGGTGATGAACTTCGCGTAGGCGTCCTCCGGCTCGCCGACCGTACCCAGGGAATCGGGCCGGTGCCGCCTCTCACCTTCCCGCGCGGTCAGGAAAACCGAGAGAATCGCCGCGAAAAACGAGAGCAACCGGAGATCTGAACTTCGGAACGACCCCGCGGCGTGGCCGGCAAAGCGATCGATGTACAACACACCAACGGTTCCGGCTGGAAGTTGAACCGGGATGGCCACAGCGGCAGAAATCTCCTCCGTCAGCTGCGGGAAGGCCGTGTAGCGTTGATCGTGACGAGGGTCGTTCACGACGTGGATGCGTCTCCCCGCCTCGAGCTCACTCAGTACCATAGAGAGAAGGGGTCTCTTTGGTGCAGTCCCCTCAGCGAACCCGTGGGTGCAATCGATCCGGAGTTCTTCTCCCCTCGATCGCAGAGCCAGAACCGCGCGGTCACCCTGGGCCCGTTGGCAGGCCAGCTGAAGGTAGGCCCGAACAAGTCCCTCTGGGTCACTCGTCCCAAACCCCGAGACTTCCTGGAGCAGTTGATATTCGGCGGAACGAGTCAGGCTCTCTTCGGCGCAGCACTCTTCGATCTCCGATCGGAGCGTTTCCAGTTTGCTGCGCAGCTCGATGACCGAAAAACGCTCGGCCAACTCCCAGGCGCGATCGATGGCGACGAGGGCCTCGTCCATGACGCCGGCGGAGACTCGAATCTCGGCTACCGTCATGATCGTGCGGACGGCCAGCTCGGGAAGCTCGAGTTCCAGGAACGAAGTCACGACTTCTTCGAATCGAACGATCGCCGAGGGATCATAGGTCCGGTTCGTGGTATCGGACTTCTGGCTGCGCAGGGCAATAAACTTCGCTTCGGCAAAACGAACGTGGGCTCGTTCGAGAACGTCCGGCGTGGCCGCGACAATCTCTTTCGCCCGGCGGAGGGACTGTTCGGCTTGAGTAAAGTCTCCGCGACCTGAGGCGACTTCACCGAGAATCCGGTGGCAACGTCCCGCCTCGACGCTATCGAGGATCCGGTCGGCGATGGCCAGCGACGCGCTCGCCTCCGCTTCCGCCGTGCCAAAGTCGCCGCGGGCCAGGGCAAGTTCAGCGAGTCGACTTCTCACTTCTCCCTCGACGTCTCCGCCTGGGGCGACGGCTGCGACGATGGCCAACGCCTCGTCGAGGCGTTCTTTCGCCAAGTCGAGGTTGCCTTCTCGGAGAGACTTATCCCCCAAGAATTCGAGAGCGAGCGCTTCTTCGCGGCGATATCCACTCTCCCGCGAGAGCTCTCGTATCTGATTAAAGTGTGATTCGGCGACGGCGAATTCACGCTTGCGCAGCCGCATGATTCCCAGTGCCAGATGGACACGAATAATCCGCGCCGGAGCTGTTTCCTTCGAGATCACGAGCGCCCGCGCAAGGTACTTCGACGAAAGCTCCCACTCCCCTGTCTTGTAGCAGAGAATCCCCAGATTCAGACAGAGCGACGAGATACGGCCGTAGTTTCCAGCTTCTTCGGCAACGGAAATCGCGCGGGTAAAGTAGTCTTTGGCCTCGGCCCACCTTGGCGTATTGATGAGAAGTGTGCCCAGGTTATTGAGGGCGCGGGCGATACCTTCCCGGTCATCGATTCGCCGGAACGTGACCAATGCGTTCTCGTAGTGTTCTCCCGCTTCGACGATCCGACCGGACATGTGCTCGACGGCGCCCATACTGAGTTCGACAGCACCGATTTCTTGATTGGCACTAGAATGGCGAAGTACGCGATAAGCGGCGGCGCATCGAACCCGGGCCTCGTCGTACTTGTTGAGGCAACCGAGCACCTGTCCGAGACGCGCGTCTACACAGGCCCGAATGAATTCGTCGAAGTCTCTGACCCGTTCGGCAAGGTCTCTGACGAACTCGAGCGCAGCACCGTGTTGGCCACGTTTGACCAGGCAATCAACGATTTTCAGTTCGATGAGGACGACTTCAGCCTGGGGAGTGCCAGACTCTCGAGCGAGGGCCACCGCCCGTTCGTAGTACTCGAGCGCAGATGACAGATTGTCCGCACCAGCATGAACATCTCCCACCCCGACCAAACGCTGCCAGTCGTGGTCAGGCGGAGAGCCCGGAGGCCGCGGAATCCGAGAAGCATCGTGTGACGCTCTCCGCTCTACTCCGTTTTTGGTGTTGATGTCATCCATGCCAGGTTTCAATCCCGTTCGAGTAACTACCTCAGGGTCCGCAGCGCTGAAAGAAAGAGCTGCAGTACGGTGATATAATCCACATCTATCGGGTCGCCGTCTTCTCCATCCAAGTGGTCGACGTCGTCAGGATCTACCCCACCGGGCAGGACAACGGGATCATCGTCATAGATCTCGGCCTCAGAGTCGCTTCGCGCATCGTGTTCGGATGCGGAGACACCAGCGAACGGTGCCGCAATCAAAACAAGACTGAGGGTGAGAGTGAGGATTGAGAAGTAGAAGCGAGACCTGGCGCTCTGGGGAAGCGAAGTGAGTCTCATTTGGTCCTCCATTGCTAATACAGCCATCGGAACGGCCCGTCCCGGGAGTGCATCAGCCGTCGTGCTTGGGAGCATAACAGGTTCTTATTGCGCTGGCTAGCGAACATCACCCCGGCTGGGGTGGGACCGAGACTGGGCTAGAGAAGAAAATCCTCGAGGTCATCCCGGGGGGGCGGTTCGGGGGCCGGATCGGGCAACGGATCGGGGGAAGGGTCAGGGTCCAGTGTGATATCGGAATCTGAACTCGGAGCGGGGATCGAGTCTGTTCGGCTTTCGGACGGACGCGGCTCTGCGGAAGAAGCGCCATCTGCCGACTGACTGGCCGTGAGGGGGTCTTCGAAAGTGATGACATCGGGCTTCGAATCGGACCCGACCTGAGGCTCTGACGAGACCGGTTTCGCAGGGGCAATCTCGGCCGACCCGTCCAATCGCTGGTACTCCTCGTCAGTCAACATCCTCGGAGCAGCCCCGGGGTCGTCGAGAGAAACGACCAGTCGATCGGACTCTCGCTGGGCCAGCGGCGCCACAGCATCGGTCCCGTCGCCGACGAGAAAGCCGGGCAGGGCGGTCGCGGCCGCTTCAGGTACAACCGATCCGGACCGGACCTTTCTCCGCTTCCGAGTGCGAGGAGGCCGGGCCGGTTTTAACTTCGGGAGGGCCCGCTCCCCCAGCTCGGCCAGGATCGAGAGCACTTGCGCGGCCCGCGGGTCGCTCGTGGCGAGGAAATGATATCGTCGTCGCCCGTCTGGTTCGACGTCGACGAGGCCTGAGTCGCGGAGAGTCGCAAGGTGGTGACTGACCAACGGCTGAGCCAGCCCGGTACAGGCGACCAACTCCTGGACGGTCAGACGGCGGCCGCGAAGCCAGCGCAGCATCTCGAAACGTCGGGCGTCCCCCGCCGCTTCCAGCATCTTTCGGATGACCTCGCCCTCTGCCGGCGTCTGGATCAACGTGAGTCCCCCTCGTCCCTGGGTTCGATTCCTGTGGTATCCTAACCGATTCGAAGGCGAGACTGAGCCGCCTTCGCTCAAAATTCGATCTACAACTCTTATGGAGCCGATTCTCCCCATGGACCGACCGGACGTGAACGCGACGGACACCGCTGCCATCCCGCGAATCTGCCTGCTCGGTCAGAGCGCGGAAGAAATGCGTGAGACTGCCCCTCTTTGCGATCACCCCGCGTTTCGCTCCCGGCAGATTGCCCGTTGGCTTTACGAAAAGGGAGCGACCTCCTTCGATGAAATGACAGATCTTGGAGTTTCCCTCCGGACTGAGCTCGCGCGCTTCTACTCGGTGCTCCCGATCAAAGTCCTGACCGAACAGAAGTCCGAGGTCGACGAAGCCATCAAGATGCTCCTTCGTCTCGAAGACGGAAAGACGATCGAAACTGTCCTCATCCAAACGCCTCGTCGCAAGACGATCTGCGTTTCGTCCCAGGTCGGCTGCGCTTACGGATGCGACTTCTGCGCTACAGCCAAGATGGGTCCGGGTCGCAATCTCACGGTTGGCGAGATCCTGGCCCAGGTTCTGGTCGCGCGGAATCGAATGCGGCAGGAGGGGTGGTCGGACGGATTCAACATCGTCTTCATGGGGATGGGTGAACCACTTCAGAACATCGACAATCTCATCGCCGCTCTTCGAATTCTCCAGATGCCCGACGGGCTTGCCATGAGCTGGCGACGGATCACGGTTTCGACCGTGGGGCTGATTCCACAAATCAAGAAGCTGGCGGACTCCGGGGTGTCGACTCGATTGGCCTATTCGCTCAGCGCCACGACGGACGTCACTCGTACACGACTCATGCCGGTCAACAAGAAGTATCCGTTTCGGGAGGTCTTCCAGGCCTTGGCGGAGTACCAGATGAAAACAGGGACTCCGGTAACTCTGGAGTACGTCCTCCTCGATGGTGTCAACGACGCCATCGAAGATGCGGTTCGTCTGGCCGGTTTTTCACGGCAGCTCGGTTGCAAGGTCAACCTGATCGTGTACAACCCGCACGACCAGGCTCCCTATCAGCCGTCTGCGCACGGTCGTATTGAGCATTTCATGAGGACCATGCTACCTCTCGCACCCAATGTCACCCTGCGCTACTCTCGTGGGAAGGACATTATGGCGGCCTGCGGTCAGCTCTCCACGGTTTGGAAGCAGGACTAAAGAACGTCGCAGTCGGGCGAGAGGTCCGGTAAGGAAACGCCCGACCGGCGGCCAAGAGGGGACGTTCAGACTCGAATGGGGTTACAGCGGCGGCTCTTTCTCTTTTTTCTCCTCTCGGGGCTTCTTCCCCTGACCCTCCTGGCAGCGATCCTCTGGCTTCCGCTCAAGCAGCAGTTTCGGATCTGGAGTCTCCCCACCGTAGAGAGCGCGCTCGAGGCGGCACTCGACTCGAACCGACATTCCCTCGATCGTCATCGGCGACAACTGGAAGACCTGGGTCAACAACTCGCCTCGCAACCGGGGTGGGCAGGAGAGGAACACGTCCGAATCGATGCCGGGCGTGGTCACACGGGCGTCGATCTCGCTCAGTACTACAGCCGGAGTGGAGCCGACTGGACTCTCGTCGGCGGCGAACCCGAATCGGTTGCGGATATCTCGACGACATTGCCCGAGCCGATCGCCTCCTCGGTCGGTCCCCAACGAAGTCGCCCTCTCACTTTCCGAGAAGAGAACCGGGACTTCGTCGCGGTACCCAGCTATGTCTGGGCGGAAACGGATTCAGGCGCTTATGCCGTGGGTTGCCTCGTCCTGGGTACCGCCCTCGGACCGGGTTTCTTCGGTGACCTCGAGCGGGCTTCGCAAGGCCTGGTCTTTTATCGCCGCTTCGAAGACCTGGGCAAAGTTCTGCGCTACGCAAACCTCTTGTGGATCGGTCTGGCCCTCGTCGTTTCGTTTCTCCTCAGCGCTCTGTTTGCCCGGCGCGTCGCGCGCGGAATTTCTCGCCCTGTCGAGACCCTCGCAGAAGGAATGGCCGCCGTGGGGCAGGGCTCGGATCCCGGCCCGATCGAACCAACGCGAATCCCAGAGATGGCCGCCCTCTCCGTGTCCTTCGGGGAAATGAGGGAAAAGCTCAAGACCTTCGAGCAGCAGCTGCGAGAGACCGAGCGGGTTCGAGCGACCCAGGACACGGCCCGCTTCGTTGCCCACGAGATCCGCAACGCGCTCACGCCCGTCAAAGCCGGACTGTCGGTCCTGCAAAAGCGAGTCGATAGCCTCCCCGAAGAAAGCCGACCGCAGGGTCGACAGGCCCTGGAGATGATTCGCGCCGAAGCCGACCGCATGGCCCATCTCGCCAAGACATTCAGCGAGTACGCGCACCTCCCCGAACCGAAACCAAGTTGGACGCTCCTCGAACCGATGGTCGACGGCGTCTCGCGCGAAGTTGCCGAGCCAATCGTCTGGCAACTCGAGGGCAACCTGACGGGAGTTGAGGTGTGTGTCGATCCAGAGGATTTCGAGCGGATTCTCCGTAACCTGACGAAGAACGCTGTCGAAGCAATGGACGGGCCGGGGACGCTGACCTTGCGCGTCACGCGACCCGGACAGAACGGTGAAGCAGGAACGGAAATCGTCGGCCTCGTGCTCGAGGACACCGGACCAGGGATGGACGCAACGACTTTGACGCAGATCTGGCATCCAGGTTTTACGACAAAGGCGACCGGCTCAGGATTGGGTCTCTCTCTCGTTCGTCGCTCCATCATCGGCTATGGTGGCAGTCTCGATATCGTGAGCGAGATCGACAACGGAACCCAGATACTCATCGAGCTTCCAGCTCGTATCGTTAAGGACATGCCATGACCCACCGGATCCTGTTGGTCGACGATGATGCAGGGATTCGAGCTGCCATCCCTCTCCTCCTTGCCGACCATGGATACAACGTACAAGTCGCGGACGGTGGCGCTGAGGCCTTAAAGCGATTGCGAAGCGAAACATTTCGCATCGTCCTCTCGGATGTGGCGATGCCGGGAATGACCGGACTCGAACTCCTCGACGCGATCCACGGAGAGTTCCCCGAGGTTCCGGTCATCATGATCTCCGCGCACGGCGACGTCGCCACCGCGGTCGGCGCGGTTCGATCTGGTGCTTACGACTACCTGCTCAAGCCGGTCGACGAAGATCGGCTCGTCCACACCCTGGAACGCGCTCTCGAACTCTCCCAGCTCCGCAGTGACTACACCTCGGTCCAGGAAGAGTCCCGTCAGAGTCAGGCTCTGATCGGAGCGAGCACGCCGATGGTTGCACTCCGCCAACAGATCGAACGAGCCGCTCCCAGCGATGCAAGAATTCTTGTCCTCGGGGAGAATGGCACGGGTAAAGAACTTGTCGCCAAACTCATTCACGAATGGAGTCCTCGTTCTGAGCGGCCTTTCGTCAAACTGAACAGTGCGGCCCTGCCCGGTGAGCTGATCGAGAGTGAACTCTTCGGACACGAACCGGGCGCATTCACCGGTGCGCACAAGATGAAGCGAGGCAAGTTCGAGCTGGCCGGACAGGGAACGCTCTTTCTCGATGAGATTGGCGACATGTCTCTGGAGACCCAGAGTAAGATGCTCCGCGTCCTTTCCAGCGGAGAGTATGAACGGGTGGGAGGTCATCGCTCGCTCCAGTTTCAAGCCCGCCTCGTCACGGCGACAAACAAGGATCTCCCCGCCGCCGTCGCCGCCGGCACGTTTCGCGAGGATCTCTACCATCGCATCGCTGTGATTCCTCTGACCGTCCCAACCCTGCGCGAGCGTGGGGAGGACATCCTCGTGTTGGCCGAACACTTTCTCGAGGAGTTCTGCGTCAACTACGGCCGAACACCACCAGAATTCGATTCGGCGGCACGTCGCTTGCTTCTCGAATACACATGGCCGGGAAATGTGCGGGAAATTCGCAACCAAATGGAACGAATTTCGATCATGCACGTCGGCGAGCGAATCGATGAGAGCAGCCTCCGTCAGTATCTGGGATTGAAGTCCGGCGAATCTCTCGAATCCTCTCAACCCTCGGCATCTGGAGCCTCGGACGGTGACTCGGCGGGACTAGCCGATCGCTGGAAAGCGGAAAAAAAAGAAGAGGAACGAGCGTGGATTCAAAAGACGTTGGAAGAATCGGGATGGAATGTATCCCTGGCCGCACGCCGACTGGGCATCGACCGCGCTTCGCTGCACCGAAAGATGAAGCGGATGGGAATCAATCGACCAGGCAAAGAGAATCCGTGACAGGACGGTCACACACTGTGACCTCAAGGCCACAGTTTCGCTACCTTACCTACTCGTCCTTCCTCGCGTTCGTCGCCTTTCTTACTCTTCTTTTTGGGACGAGTTCCCCAAGCACGGCCGGAGACGTGGGCTCATCCCGCATTCGGCTCCTGGGAGGAGAAACAAAAGCCTCGACCGCTCCGGAGCCGCTTCGCACCTCCTGGAGGAGTCGCCGTGACTCCCGCTGGCAGGAGACCGAGCGGGGTAACTGGAGAGACAACCGCTACGGCCACCTCCGTGGCGTCGGAATCGGCCCAACGGGGCGAGATTTCTTCCCCGGCCGTGATCCAGCCTGGCGACCAAATGAAACTACCTGGTGGCAGCTGGACCGCAACTCGAGAGTCGGCCTCGGCTATGGCGCAACATTGAATCGGGTCGACGGCCTCGGTCTCCTCCTCTCGCAGGCTCTGGAGAATCCTCGCGGAGGTCTCGGGATCAAACTCTATCAATCCTATGGATTCGCAAGCGATGAATGGTCAGGAGCCGGCGAAGTCTCCCTGGGGCTCGGTAGGGACAATCCCCTGGTCGTCGGCGCCCGTTGGTCCGAAGAGACGACGGCCTGGGAGCTCCCCGTTCAGGCGATCACGACCGAGGAGAACTTTGTCGCGGCCGTTTTTCGTCGGGACGACTTCAGTGATTACCTCCGGAAGCGGGCCCGGACCTATTTCCTCACCATCGGGAAAGACGCCTATGAAGGGATCGAGGTCTCCTACTCCGAGGAGCGTCATACTTCGCGCCGTCGACGGATCGCAAAGTTCGGGATCTTCGGTGGCGACCGAACCTTTTCATCGAATCCATCCGTAGACGAAGGCGATTGGAACGTATTACGCGCCAGAATGTTCCTGAAGGAGCGGAGCCGGCCATCGATCTGGGGACCCGACGGTGGGCAAGCTCTGCTCCTCGATGCCCAATGGTCCGGGGGCGACCTGGGGGAAAACCGACTCTTTACGCGAATCTGGGGTGAGCACCGTGGTGAAATCCGAATGTCGCGGGCACAATCACTTCGCTATCGAATCGCGGCTGGAGGAACTCCGCAAGGAACGGTGGACGAAACGGGCGGAAGATTGCCAAGACAATGGCAGTTCTTTGCCGGTGGAGTCGGCACTCTGCGCGGACATGATTTTCAAGAGTTCGCCGGCGATCGATTGCTGCTCGGAACGGTAGAGTATGGTGTGGACCTGGGGGGCTCGACGCAACCGGTGCTGTTCGTGGACGGGGGAAAGGCTTGGAACGAGTCGCAGAATGCTGCCGACGGAATAGCCGGGAGCGGAGAGCTTCCGCTCGACGGAGGAATAGGATTCCTGATCGGTTCCGAGGGTGTGCGCATCGATATCGCACGGAATCTGCGTGTCGAGCGGGCCAGCGCCATGGTCACCATCCGCATGTTTCACGCACTCTAGAGTCATCGCTCGGGCGGGCCACCTCCTGTCTCTGGACCGCCCTCGTTCTCAGCCTCGCCTGGGTGTCGCTCGCCGCAGCGGAAGAGCAGGTGGAAGTCAGCCTGGAAGGGGACTCCCTTTCGATCGAGGTTCGAGCCTCCGCCGTGGATGGCCTGCTCCCGCAGTTCGTTCAGGACCGGCTCCGGCGCGGGCTGCCCGCCACGGTCGGTGTTCAGGCCGAACTCTGGCACGACCGTTCAGGTTGGTTCGATGCCCACCGACGTACGACGATTCGGGAGTTTCGACTCTCGCGGGACGCCTGGACGGAGACCTACCAGCTTCTGGACGGGAATCGGCCCGACGACAGCTTCAGCGCGGACTCACTGTCCACGATCGTTGCGGAAATCGAGAACCGGTCAGTCTCCCTGACCATCGAATCTTCCTGGGGACGGTCGACCGCCGTCCACTGGGTGGAAGCCACGGTCGTCATTGTGCCCTTGGCTGTGTCCGACCTCGGAGAAGTGGACGACTGGCTTTCTGGCGAAATCGAGAGTGGGCCGCTCCTGGGGATTCCGCGCGGCCTCTTTCGGATCGTGCGTGACCTCACTGGCCTGGGAGATCGCAAGATCCTCGGAAGGTCAAAGCCGTTTCGGATGTCGCTGATCGCGAACGACCTTGTCTGGATTCAGCCCCTCTAGCCAAACCGGCGGAGGGGTAACGTGGCGACCTGACCGTCATCCGTCCGGATCCGCAGAAAGAAGACTCCCCGACCGATGGACTCCGCTCCCAACTCCAGGATCCAGGAACGTTCTCCCTCAGCGTGAAACCGAGGTTCGAGAATCTTGCGACCGTTCACATCCATGATCGCAACATCGACCAGCTCGCTCGAGCTGGCCAGGGAAGGCGCGGCAAGAGTGAGGAGGCTGCGCGGTCCGGACGGGTTCGGAGAGAGTCCCCATAGGTCTGCGGTCGCCTCGGCGGCACTCGGCATTCCCGCCATCTCACGGAAGAGCGATTCGAGTCCCGGGACCTCGAACGGTGAACAGAGCTCCTGATTTTCAACGCGACCACTCCCCCGGGCAAGTGAACCACCGAAGAGAACGCGGAAGTCTTCGGCGAAGATCTCTCGCGGTTGGTACGCGTGCGGGGCTCCATCACGATAGACCGTCGTGTCCTCGATTCCGCGCATCTGGCGATAACTGGACCAGCCCTGCCGATCCGACTGAGGAAAGTAATGCCGCTGAAAGACGTGCCCGACTTCATGGGCAACGAGAAAGGAGACCTGGGCCCTGCTGTACTCGCGTACGCCCGGGGAGAGGTAAATCCCACGCCCGTCGGCAGAGGAAGAGAGCAATCCAGAACGGGGGTAAGGGAGAATAAAAATCGAGCACTCCAGATCCCGTAGAACAGCGGGGGGCAGGCCAGCGAGCGCGTCTTCGACGTCCCGAACGGATACCGGGTGGAACTGGCCATCACCGGAGTTGGGGATTTCTGGATCCTGGACGTTGGTCAGAAAGCGCGCCCTCGACCCATCTGGATGGCGGAAGTAGAGTTCTCCGTCCATTCGCTCGGAATGTTGGGCGAGTACATCCTCGAGTGGGACGATTTGGATCCCCGTCGAGGCCTGGCTCGGCCGGGCAAGCCCGAGTCCACCTCCGAGAAGGCCGACGATAAGGAGTGTCCAGAGCAACATGCGCATACTGAATTATAGCGCATCAAACATGCTATACCGTACAACAATCCGTACCCCAATCCTAACGACAGGTCGGGTAAGGCATTGATTTTTATACGGTTATACTTGGCCCGTTTTCGAGCATACTTCGCTTCGGTTGGGGCAATCCACCCACTAACGTCAAGCGCCGGCGGGTCCGGAGACCTGGACTCCGGTCAATGGATCGACCGGGGGTAGGGGCGGAACCTCTGGTGGAACCGGCGGCTCGTTCCGTGACGGGCGACGTCCACCGAAACGGCTCAGCATAGCGGCACCCATACCGATTGTGGCGAGTGTCCAGTTTGTTCCCAGGGCGAGGAGCACGATGACCTGACCGACCGGGCTGAGACCAAAGCCAGAGGAGGCCAACGCGTCACCGATCGCAATCGAACCAACGAGCAGGAGAAGACCAAGCGCCAGGGAGCTGAACCATCCCCCGCGAGAATCGAGGTCAGCGCCGAGGATGCGGGAGCCAATGACCGCCGCGACGACCACGCTACCGGCGATCGAGACCAGGAGATAGACAAACGGCAGCAGAATCGCGATGGGAATGCCTATCACGATGATTGTGAGCAGCGCCAAAACAGGTCCAAAGAGGATGTGCAGTGCGACGCCGGCAAACAGAGAGGCCCAGACTCGTCGGCGAAGGACAGCGCTGATCGTGCTCATGCGTTCGGGAAAGACGAACTGGAGCGCGACGCCAGAGAAGAGGAGGAAAACAAAGATCGAAAACAGGATCGTGGCGCGCAGGAGCGGGCCTCCCCATCCTTCGGTACCAGCGAGCCAACCACCGGGAGTAAAGCTCATCCCGACATCCTCGCCGTAGACTTCTGCGCCGTCCTCTTTGATGAGGCGGCCGCCGAGAATGACCGCGTCACCTTCCACAACCGCGGTGCGTCCGAGTCGAATCGTCCCACCCAGAGCAACGACATCCTCGTCGACGGTTCCATCGATTCGAATATCACCACCGATTGCCACGACGGATCCTTCGACCGTCTGATCTTCTCGGATGACGATGGATTCTCCGAACCGAACGACATCTCCAGACTCGTCGGTATCCCAATCCGTTTCGAACCGAATATGGCTATCGTCGGAACGATCACCGCGCTCGACCCGGATCTCGATCCCCTTTGAATTGCGATCTCTGTCGCGACGGGATTCCCGACTCGTCGTACGAAGGGTGTCCGAATCTTCTTCCAGGACAATGATCCGACCCGCATCCGCCGAGAAAGGGGTGGCCATGAGAAGGGCCATCGCCAGGAGGAAGAGGGGGGCGTAAGAATCAGCTACGAGTCTTCGCATGATTCAGACTCCTCTCTTGTCCCGTTCGAGTAAACCGCCAGACGAGCGCAGTTGCGGCAAACACGCTCAAGAAAACCAAGGTCCAGCGGACGACGCCAAAGGCCACGAGAACCGACTGGACCGCCCGAACGACCGGAGTAAACGGCTCGAGGAGACGCCAGAGCAGATCCCATCCGCGACGAAGGTTCGAAAACAGATCAAGAATCTCGTTTAGGGCAGTGGCCCCGCGACCGGCTCCTCCAAAGACCATTTCGTCCATCGATCCGCCCGTGGCTCCGGGCATGAGGAGGAGCATCATAACGGCAACAATGGCCAAACCGGCACTGGCACAGAGAACGGGCGTCCACGAGAAACGAACGCGGCCGTTACTGGCCTGCGGCGCAGCCGCAATAAGATCACGACGGGCGTGAACGGCCGAACGGACGAGAACCTCTCTCAAGGCCTGGGGAAAGGCCGCTTCAGGTCGAGATTCGAGGTCGGTGACCATCGTTCGGTGCAGGCGAAGGTCCTGGGCGCAAATGGGACATGCGCGAATCTGCGCCTCGACCCCAGCAACCTCGAGGGGGTCGATCTCGCCGATCGCGTACTCCATCAGGAGTGTCTTGTCGCAGTCACACCGAGTCATCTGAGTTCTCTCTTCTGCACTAATCCCGTTCCATCGGTCTTCATTAAAGCCTACGGCATGGGGCGGGCCCAGGTTTCGTTTCGATCACCTCGAGTTTCAAAATGACGCCTTTGGGCAATCGGCCGAATCTAGCCAATCCAGCTATCCTCCTCCAGGGTATCCCCTTCCATCCAGGCTCGGAGTTGATGATGGGCCCGATGGAGCCGAGCTTTGACCGTCCCAAGGGGCAGTTCCAAGACGTCGGTAATCTCGTCGTAGGAAAGCTGCTTTTGGTATCGGAGCTCGACCACGACCCGATAGTGGGGCGCGAGATCCCGAACCAGATCGGTCAGTTTTTCCCGCCGAAAGCTCTCGTCGAGGCGTTCGTCCGGGCGTGGCTTATCGTCGACGAGGTCGAACGCTGGTCGATCATCCCGATCAGGATCTCCATCAATCGTCGTCGTTTGCAGGCGTTTCTTGCGAAGAAAGTCGATCGTCTGATTACTCGCGATCTTGTAGAGCCAGGAGGAGAAGTTGCGCTTCAGATCGAACTGTTCGAGGGCCCGGAAGGCCTTGACGAAGGTCTCCTGGGTCAGATCGCGGGCATCCTCATCACTCGAGATCATGCGATGAATCAGGACGTAGACAGGCCGGTCGAATCGCTCGACCAGAAGTCGAAACGCCTCTTCTTCCCCTTCGAGACACCGAGCGACGATTTCCGCATCGGTCATCGCCATCGAGCGACGTTCGAGAAAGTGCGTCGCCTCGACGCGTTGGAAAGGTCCTGCACCGTCGCCCCCACTCGCCCACCGTGCCTCGAATTCCGTAGCCAATGCGGCAATCGCCTGCTATGGAAGGCCTTACCGGCTGACTCGGCAGAATACGGATCCGTTCCGCAACTTGTCAACCCGCGAGCCGATGTACGTAAAACGACCTCGAAGAGTTGCCTCCTAGACGCCCAACAGCTAGCGTTTCGAAGCCGTGCATCTGTCCGGACCACCCTAACCATCGCGAGCAGGAGAGACGAGCCGAAATGACGATCATCGAGCAAGTTCATGGAAGAGAGATTCTCGATTCTCGAGGCAATCCCACGGTAGAAGTGGAGGTCCAACTTCTCAGCGGAGTGCAGGCCCGCGCCGCAGTGCCGTCCGGAGCTTCCACCGGTGAACATGAGGCTCTCGAGCTCAGAGATGGTGACAACGCCCGCTATGGAGGCAAGGGTGTCCAGACTGCGGTCGAGCACGTCATCGAGAAGATCGGCCCAGCCCTGATCGGCCAGGATGCTCGGGACCAGATGGGGATCGATCAGATCATGCTCGACCTCGACGGGACCGATGCAAAGTCCAAGCTCGGCGCGAACGCGATCCTCGGAGTCTCGATGGCGATCGCGCGGGCCTCTGCCGAGGCACTCGATCTCTCGCTCTACCGTTATCTCGGTGGAGTCAGGGCCCATGTCCTCCCGGTTCCGATGATGAATCTGCTCAACGGCGGAGCCCACGCTGACAACAACGTCGACATTCAGGAATTCATGGTCATGCCCGTCGGTGCTGACACTGTCACCGAGGCCGTCCGGATGGGCGCAGAGGTCTTTCATTCTCTGAAGAAGGTCCTCGACCGTCGCGGCTACAACACGGCGGTTGGTGACGAAGGCGGTTTTGCTCCAAACCTGAAGTCAAACCGCGAGGCACTCGAGCTCCTTATGGAAGCGATCGAGAAAGCCGGTTACAAGCCGAAGGACGACGTCGCCCTCGCGCTCGACTGTGCGGCGACCGAGTTCTTCTTCGAAGGCAAGTACATCCTCGAGGCCGAGGGACACAAGAAATACAGCTCGGACGAGTTGATCGACTTCTACTCATCCTTCGTGTCGGAATTCCCTATCATCTCGATCGAAGATGGCCTCTCTGAAGACGATTGGAGCGGATGGGTCAAGATGAACGAGAAGCTCGGGAGCGACTGTATGCTGGTCGGTGATGATCTTTTCGTTACGAACCCGACGCGGCTTCGACGGGGAATCGCCGAGGGCGCAGCCAATTCCATCCTCATCAAACTCAATCAGATCGGGACGCTCTCCGAGACCCTCGAGGCGATCGACACCGCAAAGCTGGCTGGCTATCACAACATCGTTTCGCACCGTTCGGGTGAGACGGCCGACACCTTCATTGCGGACCTGGCCGTCGCGACCAACGCCGGATTCATCAAGACCGGATCCCTCGCTCGCTCGGAGCGGGTCGCCAAGTACAACCAACTAATGCGAATCGAAGAAGAGTTGGGAGGCAAGGCGGTCTATCCAGGGCGTTCGATCTTGTCAGAGTTCGGCCAGGAGTAGATTCGCCACGGCGAAATTCTGGAAGTCAGGTCCGCTGTTCTGTGTTTTGCGCAGGCCACAGCGTCCCTTTCCTTACTCCGTGAAGCGCGCTCTTTCTTTTCGCGTCCTCTGGTCGTAATCTCTTCCTACCGTCGCTCGAATGATCCGGCCACGAGGCCAGGACAGACGGCTCCATGGCTGGTAGACCACGACCCCGCGAAGGATCGCCGTTGATGAACGATGAGCAGACTCCCGCCTATCTCCGTCGGCTGGCACTTCCCCGTCAACGCCTGGGTTGGGCATTTATCGGCCTTCTCCTCGGTTGGGCCGTGGTCAGCCTGGTTTTGAGCGAGCGCGGCCTGGTCGACCTTTGGGAACTCGAAGAACAGG
>Ga0315338_1002134_pt1 | contig 20874 bp, 24 predicted proteins | sample ASW8metaG_FD_204518 | JGI IMG/M metagenome (GOLD analysis project Ga0315338, IMG submission 204518) | Ammonia-oxidizing marine archaeal communities from Monterey Bay, California, United States - ASW #8 | ecosystem: Environmental > Aquatic > Marine > Coastal | place: USA: California | collected... | reverse complement strand
GACCACGCCAAGGCCGTGGCTGAGATTCTCTTGTAGGCAGTTCAGTTGCATACCCGAACCTCAATATCTTGTGGTTATTCGATTGAAGCGCCGCCCAGTATAGGTGCCGGTGCACCGGCGGTCAATCAAGATTATGCGGTTGGAAACGGCCTGGTTAATCCGAGCTTACAACACGCAAAAACTATCGTGGCACACCACGACCGCCTACGTGCGATTCCAACTATGGGAATTCGCTGATTAGGGCGGGTTTGGCTATGCTCCTAGTGGCTCTGGACTAGAGGTCGCGGCTTTCGCCGTGCTAGGCCTAACCGACGCTTTGCAGCAGCAAGTGGGCGCAGGGTTGCACCATGCCGGCTATTTGTTGAGGAGCTCGACGATGGCGTCAATTTCGGCGGTCGACAATGCGTCGCCGAAGCCGCTGGGCATGATGTCCTTCTGGCATTCGCCGGAGGGACATGGCTGCGCGATAACCGCATTGGGGTCCACGATGGACTCCAGGATGTACTCTGTGCCCTTGGCGCCCAAGCCCGAGAGGTTCGGACCCACCTGCCCGACCGCTTGGGGAACTCCATCCAGCATGTGGCAGCCGGCGCAGCCCGCTCCGATGAACTCGGCGACTCCAGTGGCGACGCCCGAGCCAGCGTCGGGGACCGGCGTCGCAGTCGGCTCGATGGTCGCCCCGGCGGGCACGGTGCAATCGGCCCCTACGAGCACGCCGCCTTCGGCATTGAAGCACTCAGGCGTTGGCGTCTCTCCGCCTCCGCACCCGGCGATCAGGAGGGCGATGGCGAGCATACCGATCGAGACGACGGCCGAAATGCGCAAGGACACGTGGGGAACCTCAGCTCAGGAGTGGGACGGGAATCTCAGCCGCGGGAGCGAGAATGTGATTTCCGTCACGTTTGATTCTTCACCCGCGCCCCAAAGACTGTCAAGGGCATCACTGCCATGCGTGACTCGCCGGCCCCGGCGAGCCGGGCAGACAGCAAACGGCCCCGCCTCAGCAAAGAAGCGGGGTCGTCCATCCGCTGACGTGGGTGACGTTCAGCTCGCTCGCTTGACCTCAAGCGACTCTCCTGGAGCCAATGCCACACGCCGGACGTTGATGCCCAGCTTGAGTAGCCAATAGCCCATCGTGGCCTTGCTGACCTCGAGAGAGGCCGCCGTTGCAGTGAGGCCAGACTCGTTAATCATCTCCGGCAACAGCCGCTCGAGGGGCTGCTTGAACCGGTCTTCCACCTGCTGCATCAGGCGAGTCTTTCGCGCCATGAGACTCCTCCTTCGCCCTGTGATCTCAAACGAATTTATAGCATCGGCTCAGCCGAGTGTCAACAATATGCATAGCCTATTTCCAATAATATGCGTAGTATTCGGTATAGATAAAAACATAGGTAAAGTATAAGAACTGTTCAGAACACCCAACGCTCACGAGCGGGGTGCTATGATGCGCATCGCCGTGCGCGGCTTCACCGCCTGCTTCCGGCGAATCGCGGCCGTAGAGGGGCCTCTCGCGTTGTTGGACGAGTTGTTGGTCGTTTTCTGGGCAATGGTCCCCATTGGCGAGCTCCGCGCGGCGGTTCCGCTCGGGATCGTCTCGTACGACCTGTCGTGGCCAGCAGTATTCCTGCTCGCGGCGCTGGGCAACATGCTGCCCGTACCCGCGGTGCTCTACCTGCTCCGCACCATCGGCGTCCGGATCGAGCATTGGGACAACGCGATCGGACGCCTGCTGCGCTGGCGCACGTCGCGCATCGAGCTGACGTGGGGAGCGCGCGTTCGCCGCTACGGATTCGTCGGCGTGATGCTGATCGTGGCTATCCCCCTGCCCTTCACGGGTGCGTGGACCGGCAGTTTGGCGGTGTGGGCACTGCACGTGCCGGTCCGGCGCGGCCTTCCGGCGATCTTCGCCGGGGTGCTGATCGCGGATATGATTGTGACCGCGCTGACGCTGGGCGGGGTTGAGCTGGTGAAGCTGGTCTAGGCCGCTGCGCCGGGTACAATTGAGCAGAAGGAGCGGCGCGATGCATTTCTGGGGGCGGGTACGGCGCAATCACGGGCTCGAGCACGGGACGATATCGCTGCTGCTCGCGGAGCTCCCGCACGACCGCCCGATGGCTGGCTATTCGATCCCCAGCGGCTTCCTCGTCATCGGCGACGTGACGACCGAGCAGGTCACGGAGCACGCTCAAGCGGCGCTTGCTCGCATGAAGGCCGGCGAGGCTGATCTTGCGGTATCGCCGTTCTGCGGTACGAACATCGTGGTTGGTGCTGCATTGGCGACGCTCGGGACTCTCGCGGGCTACCGGCTGGCTGGGCGCGGGTTGCGCGGGCTCAACCGGGCGTTCTCCAACGCTGTGTTCGCCATCGTGGCATCGCGTCCGCTGGGTCGCTATGTGCAGCAGCGCTACACAACGTCGGGCGACGTGGGCGACCTGAGCATCGAGCGCATCTCACGTTACGAGGTGGGTAAGTTGACGGTGCACTGGGTGGCAACGAGCTTCGCTGTCTAAGGCTGGATTGACTGTGCGCCTGCGCTTCGCTCCGGCTCCGGACTAAGGGCTCTTGGAGACCGCACTATTTGGCGAGGGTGTTCCGGATGGCAGAGGCGGTTCGCGCGTGCCATGGGCTAGCAGTGTGGCACCTCTTGCGCCCACGGCAGGGCGGCTCCCTGCTCTCGCTCGCTGCCCCTCCGCCTTCGCTACGCCAGCGCGGCACCGGCCGCTATCGGCCGGTGAAGTGGGGTTGGCGTTTATCGGCGAAGGCGGCGTAGCCTTCGCGGCGGTCTTCAGTCATGGCAAGGACGGTGGAGCATCGCTGCTCGTAGGCGGTCCCGCTCTCGAGGTCGATATCCATGGCGGCGTTGACCGCGCCCTTGATGTTGGCGAGGGAGAGCGGTGGAAGCGCCAGGAGCGCATCCGCCCATCGGCGCGCCTCCGCCAGCAGCGCCTCTGGCTCGGTCACAGCGTTGACCAGTCCCCAGTCCAGCGCCTTCGATGCGTCAACGAAGCCGCCAAAGAGCATCATCTCTTTCGCGCGCGCAGGGCCGACGAGCCGCGGCAGGCGTTGGGTGCCGCCCGCTCCCGGCAGGATACCGAGCCTCACCTCCGGCAGCGCCATGCGTGCCTCGGAACTGGCGATGCGCAGGTCGCAGGCCATGGCGAGCTCCAAACCACCGCCGGCGGCGGGCCCGTTGATGGCGGCGATACTCACTTGAGGCAGGCGCTCGAGCCTGGTGAACGTGGGCGATATCAGGGCGGACGTGCGTTGGAGGGAGAAATCGTCCTGGTTCTCGGCGCGCTCCTTGATGTCGGCGCCGGCGCAGAAAGCACGTCCTTCGCCGGTGACGATGAGCACGCGCACGTCATCGTTCCTCTCGATGGTGCCGACGAGGTCGAACAGATCAAGGGTCATCTGGCGACTGATGGCGTTGAGCCGGTCGGGCCGGTTGAGGGTGACTATGCCAAGGGGACCGTCGGTCTCGAAGGTGAACGTTTCGTAGGGCATGTTCGACTCCGCGTTCGGGATGCAGGTTGCGGCTTCCAAAGGACGACGGCCTGCTAACGGGTTGACCGTGCCGTCCGCCCGAAACTATAGTCGATGCGCTCTCGGTGCGTCCCAGTAGCTCAGTTGGATAGAGCGGCTGCCTTCTAAGCAGCGGGTCGTCGGTTCGAGTCCGACCTGGGACGCCAGCCTCCCCCTGCCACCAACCGCTAAGAGCGCCTGGAGAGCACCTCATGCAGTACGGCGCGAACCTGCCCACAGGCGCCATCGCTGGCGAGCAGCACTCGCTCGAACGGCTATTGACCTTCGTGGAGACCGCCGAGGAACTGGGCTACTCGGCGCTAGGCATCCCCGACCACCTGGTCTACCCGATGATCGACCCCCTTACCGCGGCGGCGGCGGTTCTCCCCAAGACCCAGCGGATGGAGCTGGTGACGTCCGTGGTATTGGCCGTGGTGCGAGGCCCGGTCGCGACGTCCAAGGCGCTAACGGCCTTGGACATACTCTCCGGCGGACGCGTGACGGCGGGGATCGGCCCCGGATCCTCGCCTGTCGACTATCTGGCGGTCGGCATCCCTTGGGAGGAGCGCTGGAAGCGCGTGGACGAGTGCATGCAGGCCATGCGCGCGATGCTGAGCCCGGGCGCCAAGCCGTTCGTGGGAGAGTTCTACACCACGGAAGGATTCGAGCTCCTACCGGCACCGCCTCGCGAAAACGGCATACCGCTGTGGTATGGCACATGGGGATCCGACGCGGGGTTGCGCCGGGTCGTCGGCTATGCAGACGGCTGGCTCGCCTCCGCATCCCACACGGACCCTGCGACGTTCGGCGAGGCTTGGCAGCGGATCAAGCAGGGGCTCGAGGAGGCGGACCGCGATGCCTCGCAGTTCCCCAATTCGATCTCCACGATGTACCTGCGCATCACCGATAGCAAAGCCGAAGCGCAGCGAGCACTTGAGCGGGTCGCGGTCAGCGCGCACCAAGCGGCCGACTCGCTGCGGCAGACCCTGGCGGTCGGCCCCCCCGAGCATTGCGCGGCGGTGCTCAATGCCTACGCGGAGGCAGGAGCACAGCGCGTGTTCGTACACCCCGTCGACGAGCCGCTGGAGCAGATCAGGCTGTTCATGGAGAACGTCGTTCCGCTAGTAGCTGCGACCTGATCTCTAGTACTTGCCCTGGCTGGCCCAAGCGGCCCCGTCCACCGGCAGCCAGATGCCGCTGACGAACTGCGCTTCGTCGGAGTGCAGAAAGAGCGCGGCATAGGCGACGTCCCAGGCCGTGCCCATGCGATTGCCCAGGGGCACGCGCGCGTTGCGCATCGCGATCACGTCCTCCCGCGGGGTGCCCTGCGCCACACGCGCCTCGATCGCCATGGGCGTGTTCATGAGTCCAGGAAGGATGGCATTCACCCTGACCCCTGCATCAGCATGCGCAGAGGCGAGGTTCTGCGTCAGCGCGATCACCGCGGTCTTCATGGTCTTGTAGCCGACGTAGGGATATGCCTCGAGCACGGCGAGCGACGATATGTTCACGATGGAGCCACCGCCCTGCCCGCGCATGATCGGGATCGCGTGCTTGCAGGCCATCCAGTGGCTCTTGAGGTTTACGGCGAAGCTGCGGTCGAAGGCCTCCTCGGTCATGTCCGTGGCAATCGCGTCGCCGAGGGCGATGCTGGCGCCAACGTTGTTGTGGAGGATGTCGAGTGAGCCATGCTGCGTCGCGACGTCGCTCACGAGCGCGCGTACGGAGCTTTCGTCGGTGGCATCCACCTTCGCGGCGCTGGCCTGGCCGCCCTCGCCGGCAATCATGTCGGCTGTGTCCTGCGCTGACGCCAGGTCCCTGTCGGCGACGACGACGCGAGCGCCCTCCCGCGCCAGCACGATGGCCGTGGCCCTGCCGTTGCCGATGGTCTCCCCTGGCTGCTGCCCGCCGCCGATCACGACCGCCACTTTGCCCATCACTCGCTCAGCCATGCCCTGTCTCCCTCCCTGTCGATATCCTCCGCGCACTTTGACCCTAGGAGAGGGCGATGTCCAGCGAAACGATCCAGCTCGCTGCCACGCTTGCAACCCTAGCCATCGTTGCGATTGGCGTTACGTTCGCGGCGGTCCAGGTGCGCCAGGGGGTGCTGGCACGCCGTCTTCAGAACAAGTTGGCGTTCTTCTGAGAGATATTGCAGGAGGAGGGGTGTGGTCCCCAGGCTAGCCTGGGGACCACATCCCGACGACGCGGACTTCACGCCACAGCACCATCAGGCCTTAATCACGACGCACACTACAACCTCGTGGGTTTCCTGCTCTGGTGCGCTCTGGTGCGGACTCATCAAGGCCGAGGAGATATTGGCTACCTGGCCTTAAAGCGATAGCGGCGGACAAGTGGGCCATGAGCGAAGGCTACATGAGCCGCTCACCGGTCATGACCATCAATCCTCGGTGGCCGTCTGGTGGGAGTACCTGGCACTGCGGATCGAGGCGTACTGGGCGAAGGTGGGCCAGGACGCGATCGCGTCGCCCCTACTGTTCCGCGGGCTGGCGCCCCGCGAGGAAACGGAGGCCACCCTTCGCTACGCGTAGGCGTCGTAGATACCGTTCCACTTGGCGAGCTTGAGCTTGACCTCGTTCCGCACCGAATTACGCACGATCTCCTGGTCGCGCTCGGTAATGGCGAGGCGGGCCACATCGCGAGCCGCATGCTCAGCGTGCTCCACGTCGACGACAGCGTGCACGTCGAAGAACTCCAACGCATCCTCATCGACGCTGTAGGGCGGCTTGCGAAGATGCTCCGCGAACTCGGTGCAGAAGCGCTGCACGATGGTTTCGTCGCACATGGCGCCTGCACGGCTGGCAGCTCGATGGGTGTGAATCAGAGGCGCCGCGACGATGTTGGCGGTGAAGTTAATCACTTCAAGGCAGGGCAGGTGGTTCTCGAAGTCGGCTTCCGTGAGCCCCATGGCCAGGCCAAACTTCTTGCACATCCCTGGATGCGTGATCTCGGCTTCTATACCGCGCAGGATGCCCATGAAGGCGGCAGGGTCGTCGGATGCCTTGACCGCTCGCAGCGCAGCGCCCTTCTGAAGGCATTCATTGAACCAGGTGTGCTCCAACGAGAAACCCTGGAGCCGTTTGGTCGTCAGCGTCCCGGCGCGCAGGTCGGTGAAGAACCTGCTCGCCATCAGGGCTTCCGCGGCGGGGTGAACGAAATCTTCGAATAGAGAGTTCACGAATGTGCGGTCGATGATCTTAGTAGCCATAGTTTCACCTCATTGTTAGCAGGTCGTGGCAGGCGCACCTGCCACCGGCAACATGAACGCAGCCAGAGGATACCCGATTGGGTGTCTCAGCGGCGACAAGGCCATGATGAGGTGCACGTTAGCTGAACGTACGCAAAATATATACTACGCCCCAGGAAGCGCCACCATCCGCGTTGTGGCGGTGCGGAGCCGGATGGCCTTGGGACTCGCGTATTCCTCCGATGCGTGCCAAGCGCGGATGGCGTCCATATCGGGGAATTCGATGATCACTGCGTGACCACCGGTCCCGTCCCCTTCGACCATCTCTGCCTCGTTGGTGCGGGCGATGATTTTCCCCCCGAACATTTCGGTTGCAGCGCGTGCGCCGGCTCGGTACTCCTCATAGCCTTGCGGGTCCGTGATGGTGATCTCTGCGAACAGGTATGCGGGCATCTACGGCTCCTCTATCTATTGGATTTGGTCAGGCCGGCGATCATGGATACGCGAAGCAGGTACTCGCGGGCCCGCACGGGGTCTGCAGCGGTTTCGCGCAGCTCCTCTTGCTGGCGCTCACGCGCGGCGGAGTCGGCCTGCGAGATGGCGGCTGCGTTCTGCTTTGTCTGTGCCTGGACGTGGGCGAGGGCGATGCCGCGGCGCTCATCCGAGTAAGTGTCGAGCTCGCCGTCAGGCAGCGTGCGGTGCCAGACCCCCGACAACGCCTGCGACAGCCGCACCGCATCGTGGATGCCGCCGTTAAGGCCCATGCCCCCCAGCGGATTGTTGACGTGGGCGGCGTCCCCGGCCAGCAGGACCCTACCCTTCCGGTACGTCGCGGCGACGCGCTGGTGCACGCGATACGGCGTGCGGTGAATGACTGGGTACGGGGTGGGAATGGCGACGATCCCTTGCAAGCGCTCCTCCACGGCCGCATCGAGCGTGAGCTCGGCGTCGGCCGTCTCGTCCTGCACGGGGAAGAGCACACGCCACAGACCGGGCGACCGGAGCAGCACGAACCATTCCCGCGGGTCGGACACGTAGTTGACGTAGGCGAGGTCGGTGAGGTGCTCGTGGAAGGGAAACTTGGTGAACACCACGAGATAGCGATCCTCGTAAGTCATGCCTTCGAAGGCGATGTCCAGCGAATGGCGAATCGCCGAGGTGCCGCCGTCCGCGCCTATCACATAGGGCGCAGAGAGCAGCCGAGTGCCGGACGCCGTCCCGATGGTGAGGATCGCTTCATCCGTGTCCTGCTCGATGGCCGACACGGGGCACTCGAACTCAACGCTGGCACCCGGTAAGGCGATGAGCCGCTCGTACGCGGCTTTGGCGAGCGCGTATTGCTCGATCTGCACGCGGAATGGGTACGGTGTGTCGTCGCGCAGCAGGCCGAAATCGAACTCGGCGACCTTTCCAAGCCTGCGGTCGCGGTATTGGAGCTTGTCGGCGATCAGGCCCTGGTTAATCATGCCGGCGGCCAACCCCAAGCCGTCGAGCATCTCGAGGGTAGGCGGATGGAAGGTGGAGGCGCGGTACTCCTCCACGAGCGCAGGAGCCGCCTCGAGCACCTTCACGGGCACATCGCGCTGAGCGAGTGCGAGCGCAGTGGTGAGGCCAACGGCGCCCCCACCAACGACCACAACGCCTTCGAAACGATCCATCCTGCCCCTCCCCTGCCGCCGAAGTCTATCAGGACGCTGGACCCGAGCACGGGGGTAGGTTTGCTCGACAACGGCCCTCATGGGCTGAGCTGTGCTATCTGACTAGAATGCCTTTCGATAGGCGGCGAATCTTGCACAACTTGGACCTGAACGGTTGGGGCACCTGGTTGCCGATGAGCGTGGTGGCAGCGTTCGTTGTTCTCGGTGATAATCATGGCCACCTCGCCCCTGGAGAACACCCATGACACTCGACCCGCAGGCTCAGGAACGCTTGGCACAAGACGCCGCCATTGGCACACGACCCGTTTGGGAACTGCCGTTGGCCACGGCCCGCGCGAATCAGGAGAACCGGGCCAAGCTGCCCGGCCCTGAGGTAGCTAGCGTCGTCGACATGGACGTGCCGGCGCCCGACGGCGCCGTCGGCGTGCGCGCGTATACGCCCGAAGGCGCAGGGCCGTTCCCGGTAGTGGTGTGGATGCACGGCGGTGGGTGGGTGCTTGGCAGCGTGAACTCCACCGACGCCACGTGCCGTGCGATGGCCAACGACACGCCGTGCGTGGTGGTCTCAGTGGAGTACCGCCTGGCGCCGGAGACGAAGTTCCCCGGACCGGCAGAGGACTGCTATGCGGTGGCACAGTGGGTCGCCACCAACGGCGCGCGGCTCAATGCCGACGCGTCTCGTATGGCGATCGCGGGGGCGAGTGCCGGGGGCAATCTTGCGGCGGCAGTGGCGCTGATGGCGCGCGACCGAGGCGGCCCCGCGCTGGTTCAGCAAACGCTGGTGTACCCGGTGACGGACGGCACCCTATCGACCGAGTCTTACGAGCGGTGTGCCACGGGATTCGGGCTCTCCCGGGACACGATGACGTGGTATTGGCAACAGTACCTGGCGAGCGAAGCGGACCGGGAGAACCCATATGCGGCACCTGCGCGGGCTTCGGATCTGTCCGGATTGCCGCCGGCGTTGGTAATCACTGGTGGCTACGACGTGCTCGCGGACGAGGGTGAGGCCTACGCGAGCTCGATGAGCGCCGCAGGTGTGCCTACCACGCACAGCCGGTACGACGGCATGATTCACGGGTTCTTCAACCTGAGCGCGCCGTTCGACAAGTCGTACACAGCGATCGCCGAGGTGTGCGCAGCACTGCGGAGCGCGTTCGCGGCCTAGCGCTGCGTGTATGGCACGTAACAGCTCAGGCCCTCCCAACCCACCCGAGGCCTCGGCAAGCCAGGGTATTCCCCGTATCTGGCCGTTCCGCGGCACCTATTATGGCTGGGCCATCGTCGGCGCGTCGTTCCTGGCGACGCTGGGCGAGGTGCCCGTGTTCGGGCCCGTACTTGGTGTGTTCATCACCCCGATCGAGGAGGAGCTCGGTTGGTCGCGTGCAACCATCGCATTCGGATTCACAGCCGGCACGATGACCGGGTCGGTCGCATCGATCGTGGTAGGGCGCTTGTTGGACCGCTACGGCGCGCGGGTGGTGATGGCCTTCGCCGGGCTGCTCATCAGCGCGGCGCTCCTCGGCATGTCGCGGATGAACGAGCCCTGGCAGTTCTGGGTGCTGTTCGGCGTGGGCCGAGGCTCCGCCATCACGGGAGTTGAGGTCGGCGCGTCGGTGGCAGTGGCCAACTGGTTCTACCGCAAGCGGGGACGCGCGCTGGGCGTCAAGAGCATGGGCCAGCGCATAGGACAGACGCTGGTGCCGTTCGGCGTGCTGGGCATGATGTCGGTCTCCGACTGGCGCATGGTCTTCGTGGCGTTGTCCGGCCTGGTGGTGCTGCTCATCACGCTGCCGTCGGTGCTGTTCATGCGCAAGCGGCCCGAGGACGTGGGTCTGCTGCCCGACGGCGATCTGCGCCGCACCGGCGAAGGCGGGAAGCCAGAGCAGCCCGCGCCGGCCGCGGAGGCGTCGTGGACGCTGGCGGAGGCTCTGCGGACGCGGGCGTTCTGGCTGATAGCGCTGTTCACTACCGGAACGCCCTTGGTGCAGGGCTCGACAAATCTGCACCTGGTCGCGAACCTGATCGACCGCGGCCTGCCGGACGTCCAGGCGGTGAGCGTGCTGGCGATCTTCGGTGCGGTTTCGGCGCTTGTCATCATGCCGCTAGGGATGTTGTTCGACCACGTGCACGTGCGGCTTGGGGCCATGTTCATGGCGGCGGTATTGGTGGTGGCGATGCTGCTGATCAGCGTGGCCGACAGCTTTGCCGAGGCGGTGGTATTCGCGGGTCTGTTCGGGCTAGCGACGGGCATGCGCAGCGTGGTGGAGACGTTGCTGGTGGCGAACTACTTCGGCCGCGAGTCCATGGGCACAATCAGAGGATTCATGGGACCGTTCCGCATCGTGAGTCCCATGGGGCCGGTGTTCGCTGGGTTCGTGCGCGATACGACGGGCAGCTACGGGCCGGCGTTCATCGTGTTCGCGGGGATGGCAGTGCTGATGCTCGCGGCGATGTTCTTCGCTCGCCAGCCGCGGCGCCCCGAACCGGAGCCGGGAGTCGGCGGGGAGCCTGGTCTATAATGGCCGACGCCATGGCCTGGTACGACTCCGTCATCCAAAGTCTCCGCGATCACGACATCTGGCTCGTGCCCTACGTCCCAGATGCGGCCGGCTGGAACGTGGTGCGCCGCCTGGAACAGGACCCAGCGTTCCTGACGGTGCCGTCGGCGCGCGAGGAGGAGGCAGTGGGCATCGCCGCGGGGGCATACGCCGCAGGGAAGCGGTCCGCCGTGTTCATGCAATCCAGCGGCTTCGGCAACACGGTGAACGGCCTTGCGCAGCTCGCGATCTCCCATCGCATCCCGGTGCCGCTGTTCATCGGCATGCGCGGCGGGCTCGGCGAGTTCAACTCCGTTCAGGTTCCCGCGGCGCAGGCGATCCCCCGAGTGCTGGACGCGCTCAACATCCAGCACTACGCGCCAGACCGCGAGGAGGACGTGAGCAAGGTAGTCGATGGAGCGATTGAGCTGTGCTACGCGGCACGCTACCCGGTCGCGGTATTGTTCTACTCTGGATTGGTGGGAGCGAAACGTGCTACGTCGTGAGGCACTGAGGGCGCTGCTGGACCGAGTGACCACCGAGCCGATCGTCGCGAACCTGGGCTCGGCGACGTTCGATCTCTACGCAGCGGAGGACCGGCCGGCGAACTTCTACACATCCGGCGCCATGGGGCTCGTGTCGTCAGTGGGCCTCGGTGTCGCGCTCGCGGCGCCCGACCGCAAGGTGTTCGTGGCCGACGGTGACGGGTCGATCCTGATGAATCTGGGCTCCCTGGCGACGATCGCTCGCATGGGGCCGGCCAACCTGGTGCACATCGTGCTGGACAACCATCAGTGGGCGGAGACCGGCGGCCAGCCGACGCATACGGCCGCAGGCACGGACCTGGCCGAGGTCGCGAAAGGCGCCGGCATACCGCATGTGGCAGCGGTGACGACGTTGGAGGGGCTGGAGGAGGCGCTCGATCGCGCGGTCGCCGAGGATGGGCCCTGGTGCATCGTGGCGGAGATCGAGGAGACGGGGCATGGCCCGCGGCCGATTTTCAATCCGGAGGAGAACCTGCTCATCTTCCGGCGGACGTTCGTTCCCTAGCAGGGCCCCTACCCGCCCACGACGGAGTGGCGCTCGAAGAAATCGAGGTCGATGGCGAGGGTTGCACCGAGGGTGAGCCAGCGCATCTGCTTCCCCACGGCGTCCGGTTCGCTGAACTCGATACCGAAAATGCCGGCCGGCGAGAACAGCTCCCGCTTCACTCGATCCCACATCTTGGCGATCTTCGCGACGCGGCACCCTTCGTTGCAAACCCAGAATGTCTGCGGACGGAGGAGCTGGATCGGTCCGCTCACGGTGGCGTTGATGAATTCGCTCCCGGTGAGATCGCAGCGCCTGCTGAGCAGGCCGAAACGCCTAGTCTTAGAGCAGGCCTTGCCCCTTCGCGTCAAACACGTCCATATGCGAGAAGAATCTGGCGAACTGACGCCGCGGGTAAGTTGGAGGTTGCCCTCCATGTCGAGTCCCTTCAGGGTCAGCGGACGGCGAAAGCCGAATAGCTGGCGCTTCACGAATTCCGATTCCTCGGATGCAAACAGGATGTCGCGCCTGCCAGGTCGATGATGCGGTACTTGTTCCGCATGTCGACCTCGTGGGTATCTCTATGGGCTCGAAGAGCTGGCAGACGATCAGATTATCGTAGGGCACAAGCATGCGCGCCTCGGCAGTACATAGCACAGGGGAGGCGCCCGATGGCGCCTCCCCTGTAATCCGATATCTGATCAAAGACGAGCGGAACTACGCGTCGAAGGACAGGAAGAATTCGTAGGGATGCGGCCGCAGCCTGATCTCGTCGACCTGGGTCTCACGCTTGAATGCGATGTGCGCGTCGATGAGATCCTGGGTGAACACGCCGCCTTCGAGCAGGAATGCGTGGTCCGCCTCAAGCGCGTCCAGGGACTCTGCGAGCGACCCGGGAACCTGCTTGAGCTTGGCGAGCTCCTCAGGAGGCATGCTAAACAGGTCGTGGTCCACGGGCGTGCCGGGGTCGATCTTGTTCTTGATGCCGTCAAGGCCGGCCATGAGCATGGCTGAGAAGGCCAAGTAGGGGTTGGCGGTAGGGTCCGGCGGGCGGAACTCGACGCGTTTGGCCTTGGGGTCGGGAAAGTACATGGGGATGCGAGCCGCAGCCGATCGGTTGCGCGCGGACAGCGCCAGGATCGTCGGCGCCTCGAAGCCGGGCACCAGACGCTTGTAGGAGTTGGAGGTGGGGGCAAGAAAGGCCATGAGCGCTTGCCCGTGCGCCAGCAGACCTCCGATGTAGTGGAGACCAAGCTCGCTCATGCCGCCGTAACCATCTCCGGCGAAAAGCGGCTCGCCGCCCTTCCAGATGCTTTGGTGCACGTGCATGCCAGTGCCGTTGTCGCCGAACAGCGGCTTGGGCATGAACGTGGCGACCTTGCCATAGCGCCTGGCAACGTTCTTGACCACGTATTTGTAGGCCATCACGTTGTCGGCCATCTTCAGGAGGTCGTCGAAACGCATGTCGATCTCGCACTGCCCGGCGGTAGCGACCTCATGGTGGTGCTTCTCGACGACGATGCCGTAGCGCACCATCTCGCGAGCGCACTCGCTGCGGATGTCCTGAAGGGTGTCGACGGGGGGCGCGGGGAAGTATCCCTCTTTGTGGCGAGGCTTCATGCCCAAGTTGAGCCCTTCGCCGGTGATGTCGAACTCGTCCCCGGAGCGCCAGATCCCCTCTTCGGAATCGACCTCGTAGAAAGCCTTGTTGGCGGTCTGAGAGAAGCGGACGGAATCGAAGACGAAGAACTCTAGCTCCGGACCCCAGAAGGAGACGTCGCCGATGCCGCTCTCCTTCAGGTATTTGGCCGCCTTCTGGGTGACGTAACGCGGGTCGCGGGAGTACGGCTGGCTCGTGAGTGGGTCGCGCACATTGGCGATGACGCTGACTGAGCCCTCCATGAACGAGTCGACCACGGCGGTCGCTGCGTCGGGCACAAGCAGCATGTCGGACTCGTTAATCACCTGGAATCCGCGGATGCTCGAGCCGTCGAATCCCGTGCCGCGGACGAACAACGCGTCGTCGACCTCGTTGATGGGCACGCTGACGTGCTGCCAGGTGCCAGGGACGTCGGCGAACTTGACGTCGAGCATGTCGCATCCGTTGTCCTTCATCAGCTTGAGTACGGGATCTGCTTCGTTGGCCATGTCTCTACTCCTCTCGAATGATCGGGCCGGCTCTGGGCGCGATACGTAGCTATTACTCGGTGATCACCACTTCGATCAGCTTGTCGCCTTCGAACGAAGGGTTCTGATTGGGGTCGCGGACGGTGAGGCTCAGCAGCACGTCTAGCCCTCCCGTGACTTGGCCGAAGACTGCGTGGCGGCCATCGAGATGGGGCGTCGGCACATGGGTCAGGAAGAATTGGCTGCCGTTGGTGTTCGGGCCAGCGTTGGCCATGGACATCATCCCCGGCTTGTCGTGCCGCAGCGTGGGATCGAATTCATCGGCGAACCGGTAGCCGGGACCGCCGGCGCCCGTTCCGGTAGGGTCGCCGCCTTGGGCCATGAATCCCGCGAGCACGCGGTGGAAGGTGGTGCCGTTGTAGAAGCCTTCTCGAGCAAGGAAAACGAAGTTGTTCACCGTGTTCGGCACCTTGTTGGCGAAGAGCTCGATCACGATGTCGCCCTTGCCGGTCTTCATGGTGGCGGTGTAGCTCTTGTCCGGGTCTATCGTAAGCGGTGGGGGGGCGTTGTACTGTTGCGCCACGTTGGAAGCTCCTGGGGTCTGAGTTGGGGTAGGCTGACTGCCGCCACAGGCCGCGAAGGTCAGGAGTGCGGCGGTTGCGAGTAGGATGGCCACGAGCGCGCGCAGGAGCATCCAGCCGACCTCCGTCTGCATCCCGGCAGTACGGATCAGCCGGGCCAGAGCGTCAGATTACGGGAACGGCGGGCGGGGGACAATGGGGGTCGAGCTGGTTGGTGGAAACTGTAACGAAAACGTAACAACGGCTAGCGCAGGTTCCTGTTCTCGTTAGCGCTCTGCGGTCGGTCCTGTCGCAGGTTTGCTGGACACTCCGGGCCACCGTTTGCTAGAGTTGGCCTTCGTGTGAGGAACCCTCGCACAAGGAAATCCATGGCTGAAGTGCCCAAAGTCATCCTGCTAGGTGGCTCCCCAGGATCGGGAAAGACGACCCTCGCCAACATGCTGGTGCGCCGACTTGGGCTTGATCACCACATCAGCACCGGTTTCATCCGCTCGAGCATCAGCCCGTGGCTGCCGGAGGCGGAGAAGCGCCTCATGAGCATGCACGCCTTCGACGTCGGCGAGGCGCTAGCGGACCCTCCCCAGGACGGCACCAGTAGGGTCTTTCAGGGAGTCCTGCACCAGGCCATGGTCCTCAAGTCGTCCATCGAGGCATGCGTGCAGCGCGCAATCCGCGAGGGCATGGGGCTGGTGCTGGAAGGAAGTCACATGATGCCCGGGGTTCTGGGCCCCACGGAGACCGGCGAGTCCCTTCTCTGTGTCCTCGACGTTCCGGACCGCGACATGTTGCTGGATCGGGCTCTGAGCGAGGCCCACATGCACCGTCGACTCAGCAACGAGCAGTTAGCCCGCCTCCTTCAGCTCCAAGAGGACCTAGTGGACCGGGCGCGCGCGCGCGGGGTGCCGGTAGTGATGAACGATCGGCTCGAGGACGCCTTGGATCGGCTGGTTGCGCTGGCGACCGAGCCCTCCACGCCACTGCCCTAAGCGTCGGTATCTGAGGTTCCTGCGGGCGACGCCCGCCATGTAGGAGAAGAGCATGCACGACGTCCTGGTGGTTGGTGGCGGAATCGCTGGTCTGCGGGCGGCGCTCGCGGCCGGGAGCGGCGGGGTTTCGGTGGCGATCGCGTCGAGAGCCCACCCCACTCGCAGCTATTCGGTCACCGTTCAAGACGGATTCAACGCCGCTCTAACCGACGGTGACACCTGGGAGGCCCACGCCGCCGATACCAGCGCCTGGGGCGAGGGCCTATGCGTCCCCGAGGTCGTCGAATCCGTGTGTCGCGAGGCACGCGGCCTGGTGATGGAGCTCGACGGCCTAGGGGTTCCGTTCAACCGCAACGGCTCGGAGGTGACCGGCCTCCAGCTCCGTGGGGCGAGTGCCACTCGAACAGCGTTCGTCGATGATATGGCTGGCCTGGCCACGACGCACACCCTTTACGAGCAGTGCCTCCGCGCCGGCATCACGTTCTACGAAGAATGGACCGTCACGTCACTGGTGGTGGTGGATGGTGTCTGCACTGGAGCCGTGGCGCTGGAGCAGGCCACGGGCAATATGGACGTGCTACAAGCCAAGGCCGTGGTGCTCGCCACCGGCGGCCCCCGGCGCCTCTATGAGCCGAGCACAGCGTCGCTGCACTGCACGGGTGATGGTATGGCACTTGCTTATCGCGCGGGTGCTCCTCTGATGGACATGGAATTCATCGAATATCATCCTGCGGTGCTCAAGAACCATCGGCTGGCCATGCCGGAACTATGCTGGGCCTATGGTGGCGAGCTGCGCACGGCGGCGGGGTCGGTTCTGAGTGTCGCTGACGGCGGGGCGGGAGAATTCTTGCGGGCTGTTCAGAAGGCCGCCAACGAAGACGGTCACGTCGAGCTCAGCGGTCCGTGGGCTGAAGGCGGCACCCAGGATTTGCTCTTCAACACCCAGCATCGCGTCAAGCAACTGACCGGATTGGACATGACCAAGGACCCCGTAGCGGTGCGCCCAGCGATGCACCGAGTGCTCGGAGGCATCGCCGTCGACCCCAGCGGCGCTACGTCCATCGGCGGGCTATACGCCGCCGGCGAGTGCGCAGGGACGGGCCTTCACGGCGCTGCTGGGTTGCCTGGCAATTTCCTCCTGGCTGCAGTATCGTCGGGAAAGTCTGCGGGCCACGCCGCGGCGCTCTACGCCAGGTCAGCCGCAGCCCCAGGGCCGGGCCGCGAAGCGTTGGACCGCGACCGTGGGCTCGTCTCGGGGGCGCTGCAACGAGAAGGCGCCAAGCCGCTCGCGGAGATTCGCAACGAGCTTGCTGGTCTGATGCACCACAACGTGGGCATGATTCGCGAGAACGCAGGACTTCAGCAAACGGCACGGCGTATCGAGCAGATGCGGGAATCGTACAACTCGCTAGGTGCCGGCTCCACCGGGTCCGAGTATAACTTCGGGCTGGGGCAATACTTGGAGATGGGTTGCCTGCTCGACGTCGCCGGGGCGATCGTCGCCAGCGCCCTCGCGCGAGAGGAGAGCAGGGGCGTGCATTACCGCAGCGACTATCCGGCACGGGACGACGTCGGCTGGAGCAAGCACTTGCTAGCCACAGCTGGAACCTCGGGCACCGTGATCCGAGACGCGGCGGCAGCGCCGAGCGCCTAGCTCGGCCTGTCCATCCGCGCGGGAAAGGAGACATCCATGGAGCTAACCCTAAACGTCCGCCGGCGCGGCGGGGGCGCCCTAGAGCCGGGCCTCCAGGCCTATCAGATCGAAGTCACACCCGAGACGAGCGTTTTCGACGCGTTGGTGAAAGCCCGCGAGGAGCAGGACGGAAGCCTGGCGTTCCGCGGAAACTGCTCGGTGGGCTTCTGTGGCGACTGCACCTTGATGGTCAACGGTAAACAGGTCGTGTCCTGCTTGGTCACGGTGGGCAAGGTCCAGAAGGACAATGAGATCAGGATCGAGCCCATCAAGTACGCGACTGTGACGAAAGACGTCATGCACGACGTGAACCAGTTCCTTTGGGACAAGGCCAACTCCCTCAGCGCCGGCATCGTTTCCAACAGCACCGCGGCGGCGACCGAGGAGGAGCTGCGGCCCGTGCGCACGGCCATGCGCTGCACCATGTGCGGACTGTGCGATGACGGATGCACCGTCATCGACGTAAACACCGAGTTCAAGGGGCCGGCAGCGCTTACCCGGATCTTCAGGTATGTCTTCGACCCGCGAGACACGCGCCACGTGGAGCGGGCAGTCGAAGTCGGCGAAATCAATGGCATCTGGGACTGCGTTCATTGCTGGGAGGCCTCTGAGCACTGCCCTGTGGGTATCGATCCTACCCACCGCATCATGGAGCTCCGAGACCGTTCTGTGCGACTCGGAGTAAAGTCGGGGCGGGGCAACCGGTCGGCCGCGCGCCACTACGACGCCTTCGAGCGGTCGGTGGAGAAGAGCGGCTGGCTGGACGAGCGGGCATTGGCTATACAATCCTCCGGTGGTCTCATCAGAGGCGGCCTGAAGATGCTACCAACGGGTCTCAAGGCGCTGCGGCGCGGCAAGGCCACGCTGATGCCCCACCCAAAGCGTCCGGGTGCGGCGCAGATCGCGAAGCTATTCGAGCGCTATCGCCAGGTCACCGGTACCCGGCACTGAGCCGAAAGGAGACTGTTTCATGGACCGATTCGCTTTCTACCCTGGGTGTGTCGCTAAGGGCTCTTGTCCCGAGCTCTACGAGTCGGTGACACTCGTGATGGGTCTGATGGGCATGGGAATCGAGGAGCTTGAGGACGTGGGGTGCACGGGGGCAGGCGTGCTGAGCGCCGAAGTATCGGACCCCATCAACGCACGAACACTGGCCAAGGCCGAGCGTTTGGGGCTGCCGGTGATGACCATCTGCAGCACTTGCCAAGGGATCATCGGAGCGGCAGCGTTACGCCTGCAAGACCCTGAGTATCGCTCGTACATCAACCGTGAGTTCCTGGCGGAGGAGGGCCTGGAGTACCAGGGCACCACCGAGGTCAAGCATTTCCTATGGGTGCTGGTTGAGGACTTCGGGATCGACCAGGTCCGTGGCATGGTGCAACGGCCTCTGGAAGGCATCAGCATTTCGCCGTTCTACGGCTGCTACCTGCGGCGGCCCGCCGACGTGATCGAGCGCCCAGAACGCAAGAAGTATATCGAGACGGTTACCGAGGCCTTGGGCGCCACGAACGTGGACATCTCCGGCAAGGGCAAGTGCTGCGGCTTCCCCACGCTGATGATTAACGAGCCCAACTCACTAGCCATGACCGCCAAGCATACAGGCGAGGCCCAAGACAAGGGCGCCGACGCCATGGTGGTGCCGTGTCCTCTCTGCCATCTCGAGCTCGACGGCGAACAGGAGCAAGCCGCGTCAGCCGCGAACCGCACCATCGAGATGCCCATCCTCCACCTGCCCCAAATGGTAGGGCTGGCATTCGGTGTGTCACCGAAGGAGCTGGGTCTCGGACGCCACTTCGTCACCACGAGCAAAGTCATCGCCAAGCTGGAATTGGCCGAGGCAGCCACGGCCACATAGACTACTTGCTGATAGCCCTGCGAATAGAAGCGCCGATCAGTTGACCGGCGCTTCTATGTTGTAGAAGGCGGATGCCGTTCCAACAAGCAACTGGCGTTCCTGCGTCTCGGTCATGGGTCCCGCAGATGCGACGGTTGCTTCCAAGACCTGCTCGAACGGAGCCACCTCGAGGTGCGCCGGCCAATCACTCCCGAACATGAGCCGTTCGTAGCCGAATATTCGGACAACCGCTTCCACGAATAAGGCGATGTGCGCCACGTTCCAGTTCGGCTGCGTATCCAGTGATATCAGGCCAGAAAGCTTGGCGAATACGTTCTTGTGACTCGCGACATTGAGCGTATACACGCCCCACGGTTCGCGCTCGCTCTTGGCGATGAATGGCGAGCCTATGTGGTCCAGCACAACGCGCAGCGCAGGCCTACGGCGCGCCAGCTCGGCAACCGCGGGCAGCTGCCTAGGCTGCACGATGAGGTCAAGCGGAATATTCCTTCGCTCCAATGATTCCATGCCGCGCATCATCCGCTCACCGATCAGCCGGTCGTTGCCGCTGTCACCACGCAAATCGAGGCAAATGCCGCGCCATTTCTCATGCGTGGCGAAATCGTCCAGCGCCTGCTCAAGTCCATCCGAGGTGACGTCAGTCCAGGCGCAGACCGCCACGATGGCCGGGTCCTCCATCGCCTGCTGCATGGCGCGCAGCGTGGCCTCGTCCGAGGGCTCGGCCTGGATCAGGACGGACGAGGCCACACGCAGGGAATCGTAGGCCTCGGCTGGCGGCTCGCCACCACCACCCGCGAACAGTCTATGTGCATCTACGATCAGCTGCTTATGGGCAGAGGTCACGCTGGGGTCCTCGCTGGCGTCTGCTCACGCCGCGCGGGACGGTGGGAGCAGAAAGCATGATAACCGAACCGCAAACGGGGGAGCGACGCGAGGCGCATGTGGACTGGGTCGGCTACACTTTCTGATGGGATCCTCGGGCCGGATTTGCGCACGAATCGCTCTCTCACGTATCATCGGCGCGAGGGGACGATTTCGTTAGCATTCTACCGAAAATCGATAATGTACCCAAGGACAGAGGAGGCCTTCCATCCCGACATTCGAGTTACTTTCAATCACTGAAGCCAAGGCTAGTAGTGCCACGGGGAAACGCGCCCAATTGATGCGCGAATACATGGGCTACATCGACGGGGTTCCTGCAGGGCAGGCAGGCCGATTGCAAGCGTCTCCTGAGGAGTCGGCGGGCGCAGTTCGGCGGCGCTTGGGGGCCGCGGCCAAGGCATTGGGCCGCACGCTCGTGATCAAGCGGGCGAACGAGACCGTATTCTTCTGGGTAGAGTCGCAGCCAGCCCGTCGGCGCGGGCGTCCGCCAAAGAATCCCGCCGACTAGAGCCGCGACAACGCGGTTGTTGTTCTCGGCTAGAAGAGAATCTTGAGGACATGGCGTGCCTCGAGACCATTCCCGCGTCGACACATCCGCAATAGGTCGCGAACGGTCCGCCGCTCACGTGCTTCTGCATGAAGGCGTCTTGATCGGGCAGCGATTCCATCTGCCCACGCACCTCTCCCAATCGCTGAGCCGGGCGAGGAAGTGCATCTGCACCCAGGGGTACGCCTTCGTGTCAACAGCCACTGGGGACAGCTCGAAGGTTCGCTCCGTAGTGCTTGCTGGATG
>Ga0315338_1002133_pt1 | contig 20877 bp, 20 predicted proteins | sample ASW8metaG_FD_204518 | JGI IMG/M metagenome (GOLD analysis project Ga0315338, IMG submission 204518) | Ammonia-oxidizing marine archaeal communities from Monterey Bay, California, United States - ASW #8 | ecosystem: Environmental > Aquatic > Marine > Coastal | place: USA: California | collected... | reverse complement strand
CGATTTGCCCTTCACCAAGATCTTGTTTGTATTTGATGAGCCTGATTCCACGACTTGGATTTACAGGCGAAATAGCCATAAACATTTTGCCAGTATGCCGATAGGTTACACCGATAAAATATTCGGAGCCCCGTTCAATCACTTGATCCACTCTACCTCTGGGACCCTGAGGCCCTTGACGCCCCTTTAAACTAACCTGAACTTTATCCCCATGGATGGCATCAGCCATGGATCTCCTGCCAATAAATATGTCTTCTGAATCATTTTCAGTAATAACGAAACCAAATCCTTTTTGTGTGACAGTCAATACACCAACAAATGTATTGGACTGATGAGATAGTGCATATCGCTTACCTTTTACTTGTTTGATCTGCCCTGCCTTCACCATTTCCTTAAGGGTGTTTTTCATAGCCATCATATCTTGCTGTTTAAAATTCATGCGACGGGCAATTTCCTTTTGGCTAAATAGTTTACGCGGATGTTTTTTGAATATGTTTAGTATTTTTTTTCGCATTATAAATTAGAACTGAATTTTAGATGAATTTTTGGACCCGTTGATTCACTGGAGAATCCGGCTGCAATATCCAACGATAAGTTTCCATTATAATGCCGAACTCCAAGCCCATAGCCGGGTTTTATGCTTAAGCCATCTGCAAATGGAATATCAGTATATAGAAATATTTGCGAGCGACTCAGATCCCCGAAAATCCATTCCGTTGTTTGAATCACTACCCAATCAGCGTTGAATTGGTTCTCGTAGTAACCTCGCAGGGTTCCAGCGCCGCCAAATTTTACTTTTTTAGCTAATGGCAAATCCCTTTTATCAACCCGCTTGCCTTGAGCCCAGAATGAAAAATATAGCACCGAATTTTTTAGCAAATTGTAGTAACCAAAATTCCCTTCAGCTTCCAACACTTTTGATTGACCTTGGTGGTCTTCCCATCGACCTAGGTTAATTTCAAATCCCCAATAACTTCCCTGGTAAGGAAGCCAGCGATTGTTCCTTTGGTCACCCAACACACCTAGAATTAGGGATTCCGAATTATAATCAATTTGATCAACCATATCATGGATATTTTCTTTTTTCCCACCAATCATCCAACGGCCAAAAGGGCCAATGCTTGTTGCCATTCCTGAGGAACTTTCAAGAATATAAGTATCTTCCATAAAATCCTGCAGGAATTCGGCCTTTGCGCCAAAGGGCAATCCAAAGGGAAAAGGTATTTCATAAGCAATATTTAAAAAGCGAGATTGGTCATTAGGTTGACGCCATTCCAAATCAGAGATGGTCCCTTTTCCACGGGGATTCTCCAAGTGTAAATCAACCTCACCTGTTGTCAACCATTTTCCATCCGTTCCTTTACTGGCGCCCAAAATACCACCAATCTGGCTTTTAAATTGAGGATGAAAATTAATTACAGCAGCAACCTGTTTTTTGCCATACTGTGCAAATGATACAAAAGATTGATTATTTAAAAAGCTATAGGCGCCATTAATATTTCGAAATTGGGTAATAACCAGGTTTTGATTAGAAAGTCCCAATAAAGGGCGAAATAAGCTCCTTAGTACCTTTTGTTGTACAGACTTATCCCCTCTAACATGTATTGAATCAATCTTTGCCGATATTGTTACGAAATCATAATCCGATTTATCATTAAGAATATAATAGTTTTTCCATGCTCCTTTTTCTTCGAGATCAGCATATAATATCGAATCGATCTGCTGGGCAAACCCTAAACTAAATAATGAAATATAATAAATGATTCTAAAAATGGGCACGTAATTCACCCCTCAATTTGATAAAATTATTATAACGTATGTCATCCAGGTACAATAGTGTGGCATTTACCGAAAGTGTACGGCCCAAAAAGATAGAAACCATAATATTCGCACGTAAAGTACGTTTATCCGCAATCCCATTCAATGCTTCTGGTGGCATTTCTGGGAATCCATTAGCGATATAATATTCCATATTGCCTTCCAAACGGCCATCTTTCCCAATAAAATGAATCCAGTTTATTTTGAGGCCGTATGCATCAACGAATTCTTGCGTATCCTGATTGATTGCAGTACGATCACGGTAGTAAATAAAACGGGAGTCCCATTGAAGATTTTTGGCGTTTTGACCTTTGATCCCTAAACCAGAATTAAATCCATTCAGTGTTCGATTTGTAATCCGGTTGAATTCAGATGAGACTTTGGAATGATGAAGATCACCTTCAATCATCAATTGAAGATTGTTTTTCAGAGGTAAGAGAGATTCTAACGCATACTCAGTTTGATCTTTTCTTTCCCAACCACGAGGGTCTAATCCATTATAATTGACTCTATTCTGCCACCAAAAACGATGGCGATTCTTCAATCCTTTTTTCTTATAAATTAGCTCATGTCGATTATTGTAGCGAGCCCACTGCACTTTTTTTCCAATCACAGATTCTCCTAACGAAAATTTAGGCCCATGATAATCAGTTCGGTTTAACAAGTAGTATTTCCAATGCTTAAAACGATCAAATTTCCATTTGGAAAAGTCCGCAGAGAATCGCGTTAACCCATCAAGCTGTGAACCATATCGATGATCCCCAGTCAAAACTGTGTGAGCGATGTAAGCACCATTATCATCACTCACATATTCATTGACCAAGGCATCATATCGATAATGACCAAGTCCAACTCCAATAGAATCATAAACAACGGCACGTGTTTCGCTCATGGATGTTTGTGAATTCAGTACAAAATCAAACTGAAATGGACTGTCGTTCTGCCGGTAATTCACGGCAGCACGAATAGCGTTGAAATCATTTTGAATTTGTTCATCTTCATTTTTTTGAATACGTTGACGAAACATCCATTCTTGTCGCCAACCGGATAAATTTTGGTTTTTAAAATCAATTTGAGTGAACTTACCACTCATAACTCTTTTCATCCCTTGTGAATTAATTGCCATCATCTGCTGGTCTTCCCGATTACCCAGTCCAATTGAAAATTCTCTAGTTTTTTCTTTATATACTAGGCCCAAAACTGAATCATCGAAGCGATAACTATTTTCCCTGTATTCATGACTGTACTTCATAAATGGCTGTATACGTCCATCAAGTAATTTTATGTTGATATCTGCCTCTTGAAATACAGAATCGGAGCGAACCTGGTTTAACACCACATCCATTCTTTTTAAATTGTGCCCACGATAACTGAAATCTAGGTTGAATCTGTTTTTCTCCTGTAGGCCGCTAGAATATTGAGAAAAGTTCAATTGACTCATTAAGCCATCACCTACAACAATTTGAGATGATATCGATGAAAGGGCTTCACTGCCTATTGATGACCCCTGTAAATCCCAAACCTCGTTGAAATTTACATGGCGATCCCTGCTCATGGATTGAAATTGGTTTGAATTCTGCCAGTGTTCAACCTGGTATCCTGCTTCAATTTTACCAAGCGTTACCGGTTTATGGTTAAGTGCCAAACGGAATGCATTTCCATTTAGTTCACTACTTTTTTGAGAGGAAAATAAATTTTGATCTCGAATTGAGAAAGCGCCCTCAGTTGTTAGTGCGGCATCTTCTTTGATTTTAATAGTTGAATTAACCTGAAAAAACTGATGGCTTGCTGCCGCTTTGATTGTTGATCCCGGTGAATATCGTTCACTGACACTGTTTGAGATATCATCAACATATTCATAATAAATGCGGTTTTGTTCAGATATTTTTCGGATATAAAACCCTTCTGGGTCCAAATTGAATGTGATGGTAAATCGTTCAACGGATGGATTTTTATAATTTCTGAAAATGAAAACTCCATTGATCTTTTCATAATCACCCAATGAGTCTGGAATAACACCCGATTCATAAAGAACATCCTTTGATTGAAAAGTCGATTTTTGCTGGTTTGTTAAAAATGATCCTGCTTTATTATCTCGGTCATCGATATATACAATGTTATATTGAAAACGATCCCCTACATTTCCATCTAATCCTGTCTCTAGATAATTTGATTTATAATTGGTTTCTGAATACTGATATTCGATATCAATATCAGAATCAAAAAATATTAGATATTTCGGTGTAAATGTAATCTCACCTGACGCGTAATTAATCGTGTAGTCCCGGTCTTCCCCGCGAGAAAGTTTTTGACCGTTAAGCCAAACGGTCTCAGAACCAGCGGAAATAATGACATTCCTCATACCTTCTTTTGATGTTAGAAAATACGGGCCCTGATGCCCATCCTTTCCTTTCATTTCCAACCTGTGGTATTTTCCCTTTGATTGACCAATCACAGCCCTGAAATTGGTGTTATTAGAATTAATGTTATTCTTTATACCTACAATATTTCTATTATTATTATTATACTTACCAGATTTATTAATTATTGTTAAGTCCCCAGCAGTTAATTCCCCTGCGGGATAGGCAACATTTAAATAAACCTTATCCAGTTCGTCCAAAGCTGCTGTCGTACCTTCCGGTTGGATAGGAATGGATTCATCAGTAACTGTTCCAGAGACCTGAATATTTTCACTGAGTTTACCAGCAACCTGAAAGCGCAATCCACCATTCAACCCACCGGCACCTTGGGTATTCATTTCAATCCCACGAAAGAATGTTCCCGATGCATTAATTGGATATGACCTCATGATTTTTTGTGAATTATTTTCTGCTTTTAATAAAATGTGAGTTGTATCCTTTTGATTGATAATTAAACTATCCAAAACAGGTAAAGAATCTATAATCGGGCCAATTTTTTGGGATAATTCGATCTGAGTTGAATCTTGTGAAAAGAAGATCGCTGGTAAAGCAAAAAAGCAAAGCGACTTACGGATAGACATTTATATCAAAAATAATCAGTTCGTCTTCTGTAAGAACATGAATAAAATCTTTATCAATGAATGCATCCTTTATTACAGATCCCTTCATTGGAAGTACAAAAGGATTTTCTTCCAAAAACTGAATATCTCCATTATTATTAAGGATTAACCAAGTTTGAATGAAAGGTAAAATAATATTTGGTTTCTCAATATCAATCTTAAACCGTCTCTCTAATTTACCTGTACGTGAAAGCAGGTGAATTTCATTTACACAATCAAATAAAATGGCAATACCATCATTTTGGCCAAATCGCATAGATGTCACACAATTTTCTGCAAATGGATAAGTGTTCAGATCAATAAAACGTCTTAATCTATCTGAATTAGATCCTGTTCTATATATTTCATGAGTATCTGGAGAATAAATATAATTCCGACCGTGGCTATCCAAGCTCATTAGCGTGGGAAACAATGTCTCACCATTGATTAAAAGTGAAATGGAATAAATAAGATTTAATTGAGTATCATATCGGTTAATTCGGCTATTCGAACGATCTAGAATAAGCAAATCCAATTGACTGGAAACTATATCGATTGGATCAAACAATCCTGTGTTACCGGTACCAAATCCACCATTAACCAGTAATGTATCATTTACCCATTGCCCTACCCTTCGCTGATTTAAATCTAGCAGGATTAATCCATTTGGGGTTTTGACGAATCGATCAGGTTGAAATTCAGGCCCAATTATATTTTGTGTGAGATCAATTCTGCCGACTTCACGTGCTGTTTGAGACAAACTAGACCCAATAATACATAGAAAAAGAAAAAGGGAAATTGGCCTATTATTCAGATGATGCTTCCTGCTCCGTATTGATGGGATGGGTCAAAAACCACGCACCAATACCAATCATTGCTAAGGATATAATTTGGGAACCGGTCAAGCCGAACAAGTATTTTGTATTCAATCTTAATAATTCAATCAAGAATCGTTCGGATCCGGCCAGAATTAAATAAGTAAAAAAGAGACTCCCCACTACAGTAATGGATGTCCTCTTATGATAAAGATAGCCAAAAATTCCAAAACCTATTAAAGTTTCATAAATCTGTGTGGGATGAACCGTTAATAATCCTGGTTCAAAACCTTCTAAGCTCACCCAAGGATAATAGGATTGAAAAATACTATATGTGGATGGTGGCAATCCTTCCGGGAATGATATTCCCCATGGCAAATGTGTAGGCTGACCATAATCATCGCCAACCAATAAACATCCGATTCGGCCTATAGCATACCCCAAAATCAACAGCGGCGCTACAATATCAGCAAACCTGATCCATTTTAAGTGATTCTTTTTAATTACATATGTTACAGCTAAGGTTCCCCCCATCAGTCCACCGAGAAATACTAATCCAGCACCACTGAAAATCATCCCTACGGGATCGGATTTAACCCGATCGAAGTTTTCAATTAAATAATAAATTTTAGAACCAAGTATCCCACCTATAGCCGCAGCGAAAACAATATCAGCTGACAGTTTAGCATCATAGCCTAGGCGTTTCAAATCTTTATTGAGAAAAAAATAACAGGAATAGAATGCTAACATAAGCATAAACCCATAGGAATTGATCACTGGATGAAATTCAAAACCAAAAATACTAATTTCGCCAAAATCAAAGATAACGGGCCACATTTATAGTTGTACTCCACAATTTGCACAAAATTTCTGATGGGCTTCAATTGGCGTACCGCACTGAGTACAAAATTTTCCTTTACCACTCTCATGTACGGTTACCATTTCGCCTTTATTCTCTAACTTTCGCTGGGTGTGAAACATCCATCCGACTACAATTGCTACAACCCCAAGTACTACTAAGGGCTGCCATAAAGGTAATCTGTGGCGAACCGGGGGGGTCTTTGACTGATTGGGCTGAGACGCCGATGCTGGTGCATTATCAGACAACATCCCTTGCAGTGTATTTATTGAAATATCATTGCTTGGATTTTCATAATTAAATGAAACGGATTTATTTGTATTTGCGCTAAAGTTATTCAGATGAATTCTTTTAAAATTCAATCCATGCTGATCTTGAAAAGTTTCAGCATCTTTTTCGGAAAAAGTAAAATTTTCAGCTACCAATGGTTCCTGTAAAATAATATGTGCATCTTCAATATCATGATTGATTTCAAGATTAAACTCGCCCGATCGATTGGCTCCGTTTTTTTCAATAGGGTAAAAAATAAAAATTCGGAATTTTGATTCCAAAACATTAACCTGGATAAATGAACGGTTATTGGTATTGAGTACAGAAAGGTGTTTCACTTCTGCTTCTGAATCAGCACTACCGCTAACAAAAAAAACACTGTCAGTATTGGCGGGAACACCCATCTCAAAATTAAGCGGTAAACTTTCCGTTTTTACTTCACCATCTACTTCTGCCATAATACCATCAAAATAATATTCGGAATAAACAATAACGTCGAATAGATCAAATGATGATGATTGTCCAACAAGAGCGCCCAGTTGAAATAGAATGAATAAAACTTTTTTCATTTTGAAAATATTCCCCCGAAAACGGAAAATGAAATTACATATTCTCTATACTATTAATCATATCGAAGTGGTGTATTTCACCAATACAAATAAATCATAAATGGTATGTGTATAGGCCGCCACACCAAAACCTCGCAGGACATAGATGCCTCCCAAAACAATCCCAGCAACTATACGAATAAAAAATAAATTAATAGTCGGAGAATCGCCATAAGCACCTATAAAATGGAATCCGGAGAACACCACCGCTGCCAGTAAAATAGCACCCACTTTTTTCCCCATTTCTCCCCATTGAAAAATAAATCCAAGTATTGTAGCCAGTCCAGAAATCAGAATGACCCGAAAAACAAATTCTTCATAAATACCGGCGCCAATGGCTAATACGATTTGCTGAAGCAATCTCCCGTCTTTGCCGTTCATTAACAAGATTGGAAACCAAATCATTGTCATTGTTAAAATAATGGCCCAACCAATGCTTTCAAACAACATCGTAATTAAATATTCCCCTTGTATGGCAGTAGACATTAATTTTTTCTTTTGCCGCAAGAAAGCCACCATAAAACCTATCAAGAAAGTGCCACTGAAACCGTAAACTCCATAAAAGCCAAAATTTTCTAATATTTGCCGCATTAAAGCATCGGCTCCATTTCTTAGCACTGGCAAATCACCAGTGGATATGGCAAAAACACCAATCTCATAAACAAGGAATAACGGTAGCGTAAATATAAAGCTGTAGAGTGGCGTATGAGTTTCCTTCCAGTAATTTTGTGCATTCATAATCAATAAAACTACTGTTAAGATACTCGACGATTAAAATACTGGGGCACTAAAAAAATATACTTATTTTTTTAATCTGAATCAATTTGTAACACGGCGAGTAGTGCTTCTTGAGGAATTTCTACCTTGCCAATTGACTTCATACGTTTTTTCCCCTCTTTTTGCTTTTCCCAAAGTTTTCGCTTCCTTGTGATATCTCCCCCATAACACTTTGCGGTAACATTTTTTTTAATCGCTTTTACCGTGCTTCGAGAAATAATCTTACTCCCTAGAGAGGCCTGTATAGGCACATCAAACATTTGCCGCGGGATAAGTTCTTTCAATTTGGAACAAAGTGTAACACCAAGCTGATAAGCATCATCCGAGTGAGTAATAATAGATAAAGCATCCACGATTTCATTATTGAGCAGGATATCTAATTTTTTTAAATCCCCGGAAACAAAATCTATTAATTGGTAATCCAGTGAGGCATAACCTTTGGAGGTAGATTTCAACTTATCATAAAAATCGAAAATGATCTCCGCCAAAGGCAGATCATAATACAACTGGGCTTTTTCAGCAGTTAAATAATTTGTATTCTTATAAATCCCGCGTTTATTCTGGCAAAGAGTCATGATACTTCCAATAAATTCTTTGGGTGTAATAATCTCCGCTGAAACGTGAGGTTCTAAAATGGTCTGAATCATACCGGTTGCCGGCATTTTTGCTGGCGTATCTACTTCAATAATATTTCCATCCTTAAGTTGAACTTTATAACGTACGTTGGGTGTTGTCGTGACCAAGGCCAAATCAAATTCACGCTCCAATCTTTCCTGGATAATTTCCATATGGAGAAGACCTAAAAATCCACAGCGGAAACCAAATCCCAAAGCTTGACTCGTCTCTGGTTCATATTGCAGTGAAGCATCGTTCAACTTCAATTTATCTAAGGCCATGCGCAATTGGTCATAATCATCAGTATCAGAAGGATAAAGCCCAGAAAAAACCATTGGTTTAACTTCTTTGAAACCGGGCAATGCATCTGCTGCAGGCTGCTGTTTGGTAGTAATTGTATCGCCTGGTAAGATATGAGACACATCGCGTATACTGGCTAAAAGATAGCCGACATCACCAGCGCGAAGTTCTTTCGTCGGTACTTTTTTCAACACAAAATGACCCACTTCAGTTATATCATATTGTTGATTATGAGCGAAAAAGCGCGCAGTTGTCCGTGGCTTGAGCACACCTTCAAACACTCGAACATAAGGAATAGCACCCTTATAATTGTCATACATAGAATCAAAAACCATAGCCCGCAGAGGGCTATCTGATAAATTTTTTGGTGATGGAATACGATTAACAATGGCATCAAATACTCCCTGGATACCTAATCCGGTTTTGGCACTAGCCAATATAATCTCTTCTTCATCACATCCCAGTAATTCAATTAATTGTCCTTTCACTTCTTCTACGCGGGCTGATGCCAAATCCACTTTATTGATTACCGGTACAATGGTCAAATTGTTTTCAGTTGCGAGAAAGGTATTACTAACTGTTTGAGCTTCCACACCTTGGGCAGCATCCACGAGCAACAGCGCCCCTTCACAAGCCGCAAGTGATCGTGATACTTCGTATGAAAAATCCACATGCCCAGGGGTATCAATTAAATTGAAAACGTAATTTTGGCTATCAGTATGCCTGTAGTGCATTTGTATGGGATGACTTTTAATAGTGATTCCCCTTTCCCTCTCTAATTCCATACTATCTAGGACTTGATCTTTCATCTCCTTTTTCGATAGTGTTTTCGTCTCTTCCAAAAGACGGTCGGCCAGGGTGGATTTCCCGTGGTCAATATGGGCGATTATACAAAAATTGCGTATATAAGATGTAGACACGGAAGGAAAATTACCCTACTCTATGTGCAAACCACGATTCAAAAATCAAGTTATTTTAAAACATCTTTTGTAGTTTGATGAACATTGTTTAATTATCATAAATTGAATACGCTATGAAAAAAATATTTTTATTCTTTGTTTTAGGTTTCCTGGCCTGCCAAAAAGAAGATGACGAAGATTTAAGCCCTTTCGTTGGGACATGGACTGTTACTGAAAAAGGTATCTACCAAGCAGCAGATTGTTCAGGCGAAATTGACGATATTGAGTGGCGAGGAATGAAAGGCAAGGGTGTAACTATTACGTTAGACATTAATAAAGACGGTACCGGCACTGAGACAATAACCGGTCCAGAACCAAGTGTTACTACATTTTTATGGTATGACGTAGGTATTACATTTTGTTTTGGCGATATTTGCTCTGCTTACACGATGACTAATAATCAACAATCATTTTTTGTTGATAGAACGGTCGATCCCTATTGCATTGATGAAAACTATGAAGTGACAGGACACGATTCAAAAAGGGCATGCGAATTGGCTAGCACCGGGAACCAGTGGTTCCCAAAAGAGTGTCATAAAACAAAATATAAAAGAAAGAATGATTAGCTAATATTCCGAATAATAAAACGAAAATTAATACCATGAAAAAAAATATAATCTTGGCGGCACTTTTGACTTTGTTTGCTTGCGAAGATAATAAAGATGATGATTCTAGTCTCATCGGTACCTGGGAATTATCAAACATGGGTGAATTTGCCAATGGAGATTGCACCGGTGAAGTCGATAATACTGGATGGGCATTGGTCCAAGCCTTCGGAATGAAGGTTACTATGATAATCAAATCTGGTGGGACTGGGACTTATTCAGCTACAATAGGGACTGAGATTCAGGATGTGTCTCTTACATGGGATGAAAATAAGATTTGTATGATGGGTGAATGTATAGACTACAAAGTAAGTGGCGGTTCTTTTAGTCTTGATCAACAGACAGAAGCCTACTGCGAGGATGATTACGGCGATGAAACGAATCACAGCACGAAAGCTGCATGTGAATCAGCCAGCAATGAATGGATCGAGGCTTCCTGTACACAGATGACTTTTACAAAAAAATAAGCCCCAAAAGAGGATAAAGTCCTCATAGGGGTTTTTATTTGATGATTTTATAACTAGTTAGATTTGTCCGTTAAACTTAACAGACACCAGCTTCGACACGCCTTTTTGCTCCATTGTGACACCGTATAAATAGTCCGCTGCTTCCATGGTAAGTTTGTTGTGTGTCACTACAATAAACTGGGTATCTTCAGCAAATTTATTCAATACACGCTTGAATTTCTGAATATTCACATCATCCAAAGGCGCATCCACTTCATCCAAAATACAATACGGACTTGGTTTATATTGATAAATAGCAAATAGCAGTGCAATAGCCGTCAGTGATTTTTCCCCAGCTGAAAGCATACGAAGGCCTTGATTTTTCTTGCCAGGCGGCTGTGCATGTATCGCAATATCTGATTCCAAAGGATCAGGATCACCAATTAACGACAACGATGCTGAACCGCCTTCAAAAATCAATTCGAATAATTTGGAAAAATTGAGTTTAATCTGATCAAATGTTTTCTGGAATTTTTTTCGTGCAACCTTGTCAATTTGCTGAATTGTTTCACGTAAATTATCCTCGGATGCAAGCAGGTCATCGCGCTGCTCTATCAACATCTGTAACCGAGCCTGCTCCTCTTCATATTCGATCTGAACAGCCATATTGATTGGTCCAATTTTTTCAATGCTGCGCTGGATCCTTTCAATTCGTAATTCCAAATCATCCAATTCTTCATCCACAATTAAATCAGTTGGGACTTCCATTTCATAACGATCTCGTATCCGTTCTCGAATGATATTGATTCGCTGTTCCATTTCAGCAATTTTCAATTCATTGGTCTTCATTTCTTCCAGCAAGGATTCACGGGTTTGTTGCTCCGAACGAATCTGATCCTGAATTTTCTCCATAGACAGGTAAGTGTCATTGGCGGCGCTCTGCTTTAAGTTTATGATAGATTTTTCCTTCGCCAATTGACCATTAATTGTCTGCAATTCTTTTTCAACATCTGATATCTGTTGAGCCAATAATTCCCGTTGGTATTCTAATTTTGATATTTCTCCACTGATGGCTTTTTTTCGATCCACTAGTTCCTGGATGGTGTCTTGTGCTACTCGTTTTTGAAAATTCAGGTTATCCCTTTTATTCTCAAGATTGAGTAATTCGATTCGCAATTTCTGAACTTCTTGCTGGAACGTATCCCGTTCCGCTTGAACCTTGACTTGAGTATCAGCTGCTTCTAGAACCGCCTCTTTTAATTTTTTAATTTTCGCCTCAACTTTGGCCAAAGCTGGCTTTAGTGTTTTCGCTGATGCTTGGAGATCTTCTATCGTATTATGGTTATCTTTTACTTTCTCTTGAAATCCTTTTAAAGACTCTAATGCTTGAGATTGGCTATAATGATTACGAATCAAGGTTGTTTCTACTTCATTCAATTCACGATATATTTTATCCAGCTTATCACTCAATGATTTGGATTGAGCAGACTGATTATCAATTGTCTCATCCAGTTTTGATAAGTCATTTTCCTGACCAGTGAGCATACTGGTTAGTTTTTCAATGGCTTGAAGCAAGGAATCAATTTTTTTCTGACGGCCCAAGATACTGCCCTCTATGTCTTGGCCCCTATACTTCAATACATAATTTGTCCCGGAATATGCACCGTTTAAATCCACTACGTCCCAATCGTCCAAATTATGGTTATTTAATGCCTTATTTAAGTCATCTACAATTATCACATTTCCTAGCAGAACACTTGCCAAGGATTTATATTTTTTCTCAGCACCGCATAAGTCTGCACCTCGACCAATGATACCTTCCCCCGTTGGGACTTTAGATAATCCTGATGATAACTTTTCCAATTCTTTCAGGGGAAGGATAGAAAGATTCCCAATTTTTTGAGTCCGGGCGGATGATACAACTTCTAAAGCTGCTTTACGATCTTTAGCTACAAGGCACTTACCCCAATCACCCAAAGCGCTCTGAAAAGCCATATTATATTGTTCATCAATCTGAAATAAATCACCTACTGTGCCAATAACCCCTGGGTAAACATTCGGGGTATCCAAAACAGTTCGCACACCTTCCGGGTAACCCTCTTTTTGTTCCACTAATTCGCTATAAAACTCCACGCGTGATTGAAGGGATTCTAGTTTAGAATTTCCACTTTGGATCGCCATGGATAGGTCAGAATGTTTTTCCCGGTTTACATTTAGAGTTTTTCGTATTTTAGCCAATTCGGATTGAATACTAGCTGAGGATTTTTCCAGGCGCATTTTTTTTGTTTCTATATCTTTTTGTATTTCCGCGTGTCTTTCCTGGTTTGATTGAATTTCTTGAATCTTATCTTCCATTTCTGCATTGGTATTGCGTTTTTCTTCAATCAAAGATAATGTGTGATCCAATAAAGACTGATCATCAGTCATTTTTCGCTGGGCATCCCAACGATTTGTTTGAGATATATCCAATACTGCCTGTGCTTGTTTATAACGCAGCTCGATCTTTTCAAATTCTAATTTTTGTAATTTATAAACAGATAATTTTTGATCCACCTGTGGTTCCAAGGTAGAAATTTCATTTTCATATTCATCAATTTGGTTTGAAAGCACGATTTTCTTATCATTATTGTTTTCATCTTCATGCTTTAGCCGTTGGATCGTTAATTCAGCAGCTTTTATCTGTTCGGCCCATACCAATGCGTTGCTGTTAGCTGATTCCCGTTTTTCTTCCATTTCACCTAGAGCGGTTTGGAGAAAATTCAGTTCCTTTTGCTGTTCGCTGTAAAGATTTTTTAGTTTTTGTAATTCTTTTTCATCTAAAGAAGCGCTGGACGCCTTTTCATCTTTGAGATGGGTATATTCTACAACACGCTGGCGCAAAGGATTGATTTCAGAGTCATATTCGTGAATGCGGACAAATGCATGATCAAGTTCTTTTTCTTTCAATTCTTCTGAAAGTTGCTCATGGCGCTTGAAGCGTTTCAATTGAAGATTTAGTGAATGGACCTTTTGTTCAACTTCCTGTACTATATCCTTAACCCGCTCCAAATCTTGCTGCACCGCATCAAATTTTCTTAAGGCAGAACGTCTCTGGCGTTTATACTTATTTATACCTGCCGCTTCTTCAAACATCCTTTTCCTGTCATCAGCAGTTTCAGATAGGATTTGTTCAATCATCTTCAGTTCAATAACGGAGTAAGCATCTGAACCCATACCTGTATCAATAAATAAATCATGTATATCCTTCAAACGACAGGGTGTTCTATTTAAAAAATATTCTGATTCACCATCGCGGTAGACACGGCGGCCAATTTCAATATCATTGTATTCTAAAGGAAGTTTACCTTGGTTGTTGTGAACGGTCAGGGTGGCTTCACAAACCGAAAGAGGTTTTAACCCGTCTGTCCCATTAAAAATAATATCACCCATTTTTCCGGAACGAAGTACAGAATATTTTTGCTCACCAAGTACCCAGCGAATCGCATCTACGATATTGGTTTTACCACAGCCATTGGGCCCAACGATAACAGTAATTCCCTCGCCAAATGTAATTTTTTCCTTTTTGGCAAAGGATTTAAAACCATGGATATTCAGTTCAGATATATACATTTTCCGAGGTAAAAAAGGTGAGTAAATCTAAGGATTTTATGATGGGAAATCCATAGGGATAATCTTGAAATTATTACTTCAAAACAATATAGCTCCGTGATCTTCTGTTGATTTTAACCTGGCGGCCAGGCCATTGGTCGTCCACCAAGCAAATGCATATGAATATGAAAAACGGTCTGTCCACCATCAGAATTACAATTAAAAACGGTTCGGTATCCGGATGTATCAATTCCTTCATCTTTAGCGATTTTTTTTGCTGTCAGCAATAATTCACCCAATAGGTCCTGATCATTTTCATTGATTTCATTTAGTGTTGTTATATGTTTTTTGGGAATGATCAATATGTGCGTTGGTGCTTTCTGATCTATATCCCGGAAAGCCAGCACATGTTCATTCTCATGAACTTTATCGCAAGGTATAACGCCACTGACCATCTTACAAAATAAACATTCATTCATGGTGTTTATTTTCCATTAGTTGGTTTACCACTGCAATGGCCATCATTGCTGCCGATTCGCTTCGCAAACGCCGAGGCCCTAAGTTTGCAAATTCAACTTGAGCTTCTTTTAATTGATATAATTCATTTTTGGAAAAATCGCCTTCGGGACCAATAATCAAACAAACCTCTTTTTTTTCATTTCCTAAACAACCTACTATGGATTGAGAACCTGTTATATGGCATAAAATCTTATGTCTATCTACATGAGTTTTCAACCATGTTGTCAAATTAACCGGATCAAAAACGATTGGAAAAAAACTCCTCCCCGCTTGTTTTGCGGCAGAGACTACAATCCGCTTAACCCGTTCCATCCTCAAATTATTTTTTACACATTGATCCAAAATCAGAGGGTGAATTGATTTTACACCCATCTCAGTTGCTTTCTCAAAAATCATATCCATGCGATTGCCTTTGATTAGTCCAATTGCTAAATGGGTATCATAATGGGATTCACCATAGTTTTCATGTGAGCGACGAATGATTCCGGAAACGGATTTGCCATTAATTTTGGAAACGGTTCCTTCGTATGCTGTTCCGATTCCATCTAAAAGCCATAAATCAGCACCGATATCTCCACGTAGAGATGCTACGAAATGTCTAGATTCTTCTTCAGAAAGCTGGAATGTGTCCTGTTTTAAATTATCTGGTTCAAGGTGGAAGAAATGTTCTTCCATCAGCGACGTTTAGGACTCATATTAAAGGTTATATTTATGGCTGCGCCGCTATAGTTATTTCGTCCGTCAACTTCGCTACCCATTGGAAGAAATTCATACCCAATGGAAGGTGAGATAGAACTGCCTCCTCTTTGTAAAAATAAAATACCAAAAACTATTTGGCCTCCATAGGTGGCCATGGTTGATGCTTTCCCCCATCGCTTCGACCATTTTTGAAATTCTTCTTTTCCATCCACAGCCAATACCGGTCCAAGTTTTAGTTCGACAAATGGGGAAAAATTATTGGCGATTTTTCCTTCAAAAGGTAGCCATTTCACTGTCCCAAATACAGGTATCATAAATAAGGCCTGATCGCCAACATTTAAATATTGGCCAGTATAATAATTATATACGGGCAATTCCTCATCATTTTTGATATCATATAATCGTGTTTCAAATCCAGTGAAAAGATCGGGTTTTACTTGCCATTGACCAGAATAAATGAAACCTCCACCCCTTGAACCAAACATGAACCCTAAACCTTTTTTCATTTGGGCATTTCCAATTGTGAATAACATCCCCATGCAGGCCACTATAATAATTTTTTTCATACTGATAACCTATTGCTACTTCTGATTTGGTTCAATTCTTCCCATGTTTCTCGGGTTGATGCAATTCGTTCAACAATTCCATTGCCTAATACTGAGGTTTTAAAAATTTCATCCACATCTTCCAATTGAACTTTTGTATACCATATTCCTTCAGGGTATATTACAACAGCCGCCCCCATTTCACAGGCATCTAAACACCCGCTTTTATTTGCTCGAATCTTCCCTTTCAATCCATGTTCCTCGATCAATTGGACAAATCGCATGCGGATTTCTTTTCCACCATTTCTAGTGCAATCTCCCTTGGCGCTTGCTTCCGCGCGCTCATTGATACAAATAAATATATGTTTATCGTACTTCATTCCGGTAAAAGAATAATTTTACCAATTTGCTGTCCATTTTCCAAATGCTCATGGGCCTCTTTCACTTCGTTAAAACGGAAGGTTCGATCTATGACAGGTTTAATTTTTCCTGCTGATACCAGCGACAAACATTCATCGAAAGCAGCTACATTTCCCATCGTTGATCCTAAAATCGTCTGCTGTTTAGAAAATAAATGCCGAATGTCAATACCAACCTTTGGTCCCGTTGTTGCACCGCAAGTGACCAATCGACCACCTTTTCCAAGAATACGCATACTGGTTTCCCAAGTGGCCTTACCCACATGTTCAAAAACAACATCGACACCACGCCCCTCTGTGAACGATTTAACTGATTTTGCAATTTCATCATTATGATGATCAAGAACCAGATCTGCTCCGATTGCCGCTGCATGGATACGTTTTTTCTTAGTACTACCGGTTGCAATAACGCGGCATCCTTTTGTTTTGGCTATTTGAATTGCCATTGTCCCTACACCTGAACTTGCTCCCCATACCAAAACAGTTTCTCCTGGTTCAATTTTTGAGCGATGAATTAGCATGCCGTAAGCCGTTTGTGATGTCAAAGGAAAGGCTGCTGCTTCCTCAAAGGATATATGATCTGGTTTTAACCGTACATTCCCTTCCGGAACCGCAATATACTCACAATTAGTTCCATCTTGGGTTTCTCCAAGAAAGCCTATTGTATCACAGTAATTTTCCTGCCCACGTGAACAAAAGCGGCAATGGCCGCAATAGGTAAGTGGTTGAATACATACATTATCGCCAACTCGGAATTGGGTGACATCATCTCCAATTTCAGTAATTATACCAGCACCATCACTTCCTAAAATCATTGGTAAGGGCACACCTGGGATGCCTCGCCGTACCCATAAATCCAAATGATTCATTGCAGCGGATTTTACCTGGACAAGGACTTCACCTATTTTTGGTTTTGGTTCAGGTGCAGATTCGTATTGTAGAATCCCAACATCACCATGTTCATGAATACGAACTGCTTGCATTAATTCTTATTATTCGAAAAAAACTTGCTGTCTAAACTGTATTTCCCAGGTCCAGTAGCAGATATGGCGGCAAAAACCGATAAATATATTAAAGCTAGTTCAGGGTTACCCGTTCCAGTGATATGATTCAATGCGGCAAAAAACATGGTAATACTAACTAAAATAGCTGCCGGTTGAGTAAAAAGCCCTACTAGTACTAATACAGCACAAACTGATTCTGAAAAGGCTGCCAAAAAACCGAATATTGGATTAAGAAAATCAATTACTACCAGATATTTTGTAACAGCTTCACCAAGACCGTTCCACTTTTCTGGATTTATGATTTTCTTCCATCCATGGTTTACAATCATAAAATATCCAGGTAGAACTCTTAAAATAAGTAAACCAATTTGCGTGCATTCACATTTACCTTTTAATAAATCAATAAACTTGTTCATTATTTATCCTTTTTTTGGATATCCTCAAATTCTGCATCTTTTATTTCTAGGTTTTTGTAGGATCCTTTTTCTTTAACGGACCTTCGTTCAGATTTTGACACCAATCGGGTATGTTTCACAAGAGCATAAGCAATGTATGCCAAGCCAGCATAAATCAATATTTTGATCATGATTATAATCCAGTGGCTGGGTTGAAAAATTTTGTCCCAGTTACTGGCTGGCGAATATAGTTGATCACCTCTTCCAAATCACCATCATTATGAACAAAATCAATATTATTGGTATTGATGATAACTAACGGCGTATCCTGATAACGAAAAAAGTATTCATTATACACCTGGTTAAGCGCATCGATATAATCTTCGGACATATTTTTTTCAAAGTCCCTACCTCTTCTTGCAATATTCCGCATGAGTGTTTCCGTATCCGCCTGGAGAAAAATGACGAGGTCTGGGTGGATTACATTCCGCTCCATCATATTCGCCACTGTATCGTAAAGAGACATTTCTTTTTCATTTAAGTTCAGGGATGCAAATAACCGATCCTTCACAAACATATAATCGGTAATCACCAGGTTTTGAAACATATCTACCTGGCGAAGGTCCTGTTGCTGCTGGTATCGTTGGAGCAAGAACCATAATTGGGTCTGAAAGGCGTGGCGTTCAGGGTCATCATAAAAATCAGCCAAGAATGGGTTATCTTCAAAGGCCTCCAGAACTAATTTCGCTCCTAATCTATCAGATAAAAGGTTGGCCAAACTGGTCTTTCCTACTCCGATAGTCCCTTCGATAGCCACATAATACAAATTTCTCATGCTGATTTTTCCAATTGATAGTTCCGGACAGCTGAGGTGTCCGGGCACAATGTCAATAATTCTGATATAGTCCGACCAAAGTCCTGGACCATAAAATCTGGCGCGATTTCTTCCCAGGGAACAAGAACAAACTTACGGGCAAATAATTCAGGATGGGGAATCTTTAAATGGCCTAAATCCACTGATTTTGTTTCATAAGCCAATATATCTAAATCGATTACCCGAGGTTCATTCTTTGCATGAGCCATCGGCCTGCCCAACATAAGTTCGATACCTTGGCAAACTTGAAGCATTACTTCCGGATCTAAGTTTGTTTTCAACTCAACGACTGTATTTAAAAATGTGGGTTGATCCGTATTGTATAGAGAGTCTGTTTCATAAATAGAAGCGGTTCGGTTAACCGTAATTTCATCCCGTACATCCAGTGCGGCAATGGCCGAAAAAATATTCGTTTCTCGATCACCAATATTTGATCCAAGTCCGAGGTAAACCAATTCAAGCATAATCTGCTTTATTGCGTTCAATCTCCACTTCAATCGTATCCAAGACTCCTTTTACCGGTGCGTGTGGTTTTCGTACCCGAACCATCAGGGAATCCACGGAATGCTCATTTAAAATATCCTTCGCGATGGAATTAGCCAAAGCTTCAATAAGGTAAAATTTATCTTTTCTAATACAGGAGTCAACCGTCTTATAAATAACCTCATAGTTAATAGTATCATTTAGATCATCTGATTCGCAGGAATCTTTCAAGGATAGGTGCATTTCTACATCCACTTCGAACCGACCTCCCAGATGTTTTTCTGATTCACTGACACCATGAAAACCATAGAACTGCATATTTTTTAACCGAATGACACCCATAAGAAAAAGAATTTAATTGGCAGGGTCTTCGTTAGTCAAGGTGAGGTATTATAAAAATTAAATCTCATTTGTTATTTATATATAAAAAAAGCCTCTTCCAGTTTCCCAGAAGAGGCTCTTAAAAAAAGTAATCCTCAGATTACATCATACCGCCCATACCGCCGCCCATGCCTGGATCCATTGGAGGCATCGGTGGATCCTTTTCAGGAATCTCTGTAACCGTTGCTTCAGTAGTTAGTATCATACCAGCAATTGAACCAGCGTTCTGTACGGCCACACGTGCAACTTTCGTTGGATCGATAATTCCGACCTTGAACATGTTAACATATTCATCCGTGCGGGCATCATAGCCATAATCACCCTTCCCATCACGAACAGCTTGCGTTACGATAGATGGTTCAGCTCCGGCATTGTCACATATTTGACGAATCGGTTCTTCCAGGGCGCGACGCATAATATCAACACCAACCTTTTCTTCGCTGTCGACTTTGAGTTTATCCAAAGAAGAAACGGAACGAAGAAGCGCAACGCCACCACCAGGGATGATCCCTTCTTCGACTGCAGCGCGGGTAGCGTGCAATGCATCTTCAACGCGGGCTTTCTTTTCTTTCATTTCTACTTCAGTAGCAGCGCCAACATTAATTACCGCAACACCACCAGACAATTTTGCCAAGCGTTCCTGTAGTTTTTCACGATCGTAATCAGAAGTCGTTTTATCAATTTGAACTTTGATTTCGTTAATACGGGCTTTGATAGCATCGCCAGAACCGTTTCCGCCAACGATAGTAGTATTATCTTTATCAGAAACAGCACGTTTGCAGGTGCCTAAGTATTCTAGTGTCGCATTTTCCAGTTTGTAACCAGCATCTTCAGAGATGACAGTCCCGCCAGTCAATACGGCGATGTCTTCCAGCATGG
>Ga0315338_1002132_pt1 | contig 20878 bp, 10 predicted proteins | sample ASW8metaG_FD_204518 | JGI IMG/M metagenome (GOLD analysis project Ga0315338, IMG submission 204518) | Ammonia-oxidizing marine archaeal communities from Monterey Bay, California, United States - ASW #8 | ecosystem: Environmental > Aquatic > Marine > Coastal | place: USA: California | collected... | reverse complement strand
CTCAACGCCGTCATCGATTTGCCTAAGAACTATCGCAAGACGGAAAAAAAGTGCAAGAAGTGGCCTTAACAAAGACAACGAACTCTGGGGTGGAAGTCCTGTAAGCGTGCGCGGGTCATTTTCTTTTCAAGCCATGGCGGCGGGCTTGCTGTCGGCCTTTGTCGGCTTCGCAAGCTCGTTCTTTATTATTCTGCAGGGTTTGGCGGCGGTCGGCGCCAACCAGGCCGAAGCCGCGTCGGGTCTTATTGCCCTATCGATCGCCATGGGGCTCGGTGGCATTTACCTGTCGCTTAAGACCAAATTGCCGATCAGCATTGCCTGGTCGACACCGGGCGCCGCGCTGTTGGCGACCACGGGAGCCACCGAAGGCGGTTTCGCCGCGGCGGTTGCGGCATTTCTGGCAACCGCCGCTCTGATTATTCTCGCCGGCCTATGGAAGCCGCTTGGACGCTGGGTCGCCGCCATCCCGGGCCCACTCGCCAATGCCATGCTGGCCGGCGTCCTGCTGACTTTCTGCCTGGCGCCCGTGCACGCCGTCGCGGAAGACCCAATGCTAGCCCTACCGATCATCGCCGCCTGGGCCTTGGTGTGGAAATTCAACCGCCTTTACGCGGTGCCGGCGGCGCTCCTGGTGACCATCGCTATCATCCTATGGGCGACTGACCTGTCGGCGTTGGAGGGCGTTTCTCTTTGGCCTGTCGTGACACTGGTGACGCCCCAATTCTCCATCTCGGCCATGATTGGTATCGCGCTGCCGTTGTTTATTGTCACCATGGCGTCGCAGAACATTCCCGGCATTGCCGTTCTCAACGCCAATAACTATCGGCCCGATCCCGGCCCGCTATTTACCAGCACAGGCATCTTTTCGCTGGCGTCGGCCCCGTTCGGCGGCCATGCGGTCAACCTGGCGGCAATCACCGCCGCCTTGTGCGCCGGCGAGGATGCTCACCCGGACCCGGCGCGGCGGTACTGGTCAGCCGTCGTGGCCGGAGCAACCTATGTGGTTTTCGGCTTGCTGGCCGGCGCCATTACCGCCTTTTTCGCGGCGGCGCCGTCGTACCTTATCGCCGCGGTAGCGGGTCTGGCACTCCTCGGCGCCTTCGCCGCGGCGCTTACGGCGGCAATGGCTGAGCCCGACAACCGGGTGGCCGCCGCCATTACCTTCCTGGTCACGGCCTCGGGCCTGTCCTTCTGGGGCGTCGGCAGTGCGTTTTGGGGCCTCATCGCCGGGCTTGGCATGTATGCGTTAACGCGCTGGCACGGCGCCGCACCGAAACGGCCTTCGGATTGATTACGGCACCTTCTTTTTGGATATCCAAGTGAGCGTGGCGCCTGCCGGTACGGCGGCACACAGTTCGGCTAGGACTTTCGGTGAAATGCGCTGCGGCATCACATTGTTGATGATCACGTTGCCGCGGTTGGCAAAGAACCAGGCCGCGCTGCTGCAGGCGTAGGGAGGTATGCCCACGGCGGATACGGTGACCCGCCCGGCCTTGGCCCCAACCTGGAGCGATCCATTGAAGGTGTGAGTCTTGATCGCCTCGCCATCAACGGCTCCCTTCATTTCCTCGATCAGGACCCGGAATGTACTTTTGTCCTCCTTGTTCTCGCCGGTGGCGACAAAATATGTGATGACGCTCAACACCGTGGCGGCGGCGATTCCGCCAACAACGCCATAAATGAGCTGCCGCTTCTTTTGTTTAGCCTTTTCGGCCTCGGCTTTCGCCTTGGCGGTTTTCCTTGCCACTTGCTTTGCGATTTCGCGTTTCTCACCGCCCTCGGCCAGGTTCTTGTTGTCGGAGAATTCCTCCGCTTTACGCATACGTTCGTCTTTGATCTGGCGCAGGATGGCGGTGACACCGTCCACCAATTGCGGCAGCAGGGAATCTGGGGTGTCGTCGGGAATCAGCCCCTTCAGTTCCGAACTGAAACGCTCGATCACTGGGGGATCATCGTCGCGGCTGTAGAGGAGCGTAACAACCGCCAGGGCGCTGTCACGAAGCGCGCTTACGGACCCGGCGTTGGAAATTAGAGGAATCAAGCCGGTTTCCGGGTTCTCGAAAACCACGTCCCAATCGATGGTGCCGGATTTTGTTTTTGGCCAGGTCTCCGTGCTCATATCCAGCCCTTCCTCCGGCTCAGCGTATCACAGGTTGAATTTTATGACTAACCGACCGCCGGCTTGCTTGCAACGCTACGCACACATGCCGTCGGGGAATGGCATTGCCACGGAATTGACGTGGCTGCTTTGCCCCCAAATCGGACATCGCATTTTCCGTATGGTATCGTCGGCCGCACCAATTCCTGTTCAGACACCGAGGTGCGGAAATGCGAAAGAACTCGATGCCCAAAGAGGGCGGTTGCCGATGTGGCGATATAAGATTCGAGACATCGGGCCAGCCCGTCTTAGTAGAGTATTGCCATTGCCGGAGTTGCCGTCACTCGGCAGGTGCGCCGTTGATGGCATGGGCTGGACTTAAACGCGATGAATTTTCCATCCTTTCCGGCGACCCAACTGTCCACGAACCATCTCCCGGCGTGCAACGGAGTTTCTGCGGTCGCTGTGGAACATCCTTGACGCTTACCGATGAACGTTTTTCTGGTGAGGTTTATGTCGCGCTCGCGTCCTTCGAAGACGCCGACTCACCACTCCCTGAAATCCATATCTGGCGTTCACAGCGATTGCCCTGGCTGGAGACGACGGATGAATGGCCACGATATGCCCAGTTCAAGGGCGATGGCGTCTTGGAGTAGGAGACCGGGCCTCAATCTTTAATCGGACCGCTTCCGACCCGCGGATGAGGCCGCGGACCATCGGAAACCGCCATACACAACACGATTTCATCAGGACGTGGTGCATCGGCCACCATCACGGTCATGGTATCGAAATGATCGAAGGACCAAGCCTCATCCTTATGTCCGAGCGGCAGGTCGATAGGAACGCCGGCACCCGCGACTTTTGCATTCGACGGAATCAAAGCCGCGCCGCCGCCGACTGCCGCACGCATTGGCTTGCCCAACTTCGGATGGATCATCGCGCCACCGTGCTCCACATCACCGGCGACGCCGACGATGGCGGCCTTCCCATAGCTGACGGGCGGACCCGCGAGCAACCCCACGGCGTCACCCATTAATCGTTCGCCAAGTTGGCCACCAAGATCAAAAAGTGGCGATAAATCCTCGACAAAACGCCCGGCGAAGGGATTTTGCACTACGGCTGCAACGGCGACTCGGATTATGGGATCGCAGGCTTCGCCAACGCCATCCGCTTCAACGGTTTCCTTGATGACGACGGTTTTGCGAATGTTCATGGTGGATCCTCGCTACGTTGATGTTTGCAATCAAGACAAAGTCTGGCTTTTCAATAATCGGAACGCGCCTAGCAGGGGGACACAAAAAATCATCGCCGCCGCCGCAACGTAAAGCGGCGCCGCAGGCTTTCCCGATATGTCATAGGTTAGACCGGCCAATGCAGGGAGAAAACCCATGCCCACGTAGTACCAGGAATAGAACACGCCCATACCCGGTCCTCTGTTGTCGGGATGCAGGACTTCACCTGGAAGTGCCATTATCGGACCAGCCGGAGACCACGCGAAAATTCCAAACAAAATGAACGGGCCTAATGGCCACGCCGCTTCGGGAATCCAAACGATGGCAGCAGTGGCGAACAAACAACATACAACCATCACTGCGTTTGGGATTTGGAACCGCTGGGCGATGTAGCCGCTTGCCGGTACCGTTACGATCCCAAGCCAGGTTCCGACGCTGACGAGGATTGCTGCTTCAGTGAGAGCCATTCCTCTCGATTGCAATACATTGGATGCGAAGCTGATGACCACAATCAGCGAGACGTTGAAAAGGCACCAGATCAGTCCTGCCAGGCTTGCGAGAATTATTTCTCTCGCTGACAGTTTTTTCGGCCTGGCTGCTTGTGTTGAACCGGCCTCTCCCGCCGGCGGCTCGCGATAGAGCGTCACCATCAACAGCAACCCGGCAACCGACAACCCTGCGCCGATGTGCTGGACAATCGGCCACGACCAATTCTCGGCGATCCAGCCTTGCGAGATGAGACCGACAGCAATCCCGAACGGCCAGCTGTTGACCAGGATAGCCATGGCCGCGATCACCTCGCGCCCGGAAAACCAGTCGAGGAGCATTTTCGCAAGCAGGACGTTGAGGAGGACGGCACCTGTTCCGCATACAATGCGTCCGAATACGGCTGCCGCGTAACTCTCGCCGAAGCCGACAATAACGCCACCGCCGGCCATCATCGCTAGGCCGATCAATACGATGCGCGTATCCCCGAAGCGTTTGCCTAAAGCGCCGCTCGGATAGGCCGCGACAACACCCGGTAGAAGGTAGAGCCCGACCAGGGTTCCAATTTCAGCGTATTCAATGCCGAGGTCAGGGACCAAAAAGTTCGAGATGGAGGCAATGGACTGGAATTGAAATCCCATCACCGCGCGAACGGTGAAGAGAACCGCCAAAATCCCCCAACGATTCATCCGAAGCCCCCCATCGACACATGATACTACGTCGGTGCGCGATTGGATTAAAAGGCGATTGTCCGCTATTGGCGGACATTTCGATGGGCAGTGAATGGCGTCTGCTTATGACCTGAAAGCGGGCATTCTAAGGGTGGTCGCGAAATGTCTGCTTATGACCCAAAGCGGACAAATTGACCGTTACTCAAAAACACGCTTTAGCAATCGCACGACCCGTTCGCGCGCTTTTTCTGTGGCATCCGAGTCAGCGCGCAACTTGATTTTGCCCCACTTCGGGTGGTTGATGGTTCGGGATGTATTGCCGTCAAACATATGATAGGCCCCCTCGATGACCATTACGTCGATGTCATTCGATACGGTATCGTTTTTCCGTTCCAAACAGGTTTCAGCTTTGACCAGATTGTCCTCGCTGCCCGCAATATAGAGCAATGCCGGGTTGTAATCTCGGGCGTTGAAATTTACCTCCGAATGACAACCGCCATAAACCATGATGAAGGCCCTCGGGAAAACGCCTATCATATCAAATTCCGGATCGAATGCAGCCGACCTTAGGGTAACCGATCCACCGTTAGAGAATCCCATTACGGCAACCCTCTGCATATCGAGACCGGGATGAGATGACAGGAACCCAATAGCACCCCAAACATCCTCTCCCGGACGAGGGACATCTCGTCCACGGCCATCGACGCCACGCGGCGAAAAATAGTCCAGAATGAACGTGGCATAACCTTTATCGAGGAGGAAATCCGACCAGCTTTCTTCTCGATATCCGACGCCCCGGGTACCATGAACGAGGACGGCTAACGGAACTTTGCCGCTTACGTCTGACGGCAGGTTCAACTCACCCGTGCCAGTCACTTCCTTATTTTTCCAAAACGATATCGTCGGAAAGTCGTACGCTCCCGAATCCGTAGCCTTCAAATGTTCACCGGCATTTGCGATCGAAATCCAAGATAAATACCCCAAGCCAAATACTGAGACGACAAAGAAACGGAACACGGCGCTAGACCCCCACATGAATATGAACAGTATGAAAGATGATAGTCGCAACGTCCGCTTATGGCTATTAGCGGACATTGAGCGGGGTTGTAAGATATGTCCGCTCTCACCCCGAAAGCGGACACCCATGAGCCTTGACATCGCTCTATTGCGTTCTATATATGTTCTTACGCAATTTTAAAGCCCCAGCTGTGCTGGGAGGGCTGCCCGATGGGCGGCCATGCTGTTGGACATTGTGAATAGGTTAGGCTGTCGATCGGTCCGTATCGGGCTGTGAGACAAGGTGCCACTTCAAGCGGATTCCGTATGAGGCTTCCGAGCGAATTTGCTCGTCTGATGGTCGGCGAGGCTTAGTGACGCCCTCCGGGCCAGACGACAAATGACGATAAATGACGACAGATGACGATATTTTCTGTGTGGATTCAGAGGTGTTTTGTTTGTTATCAAGGCGTTAACTAACTTTCACCGGTACATTCCTGTGTACATTCTGGGTTTTAACCGCGTTTTGCGGGCTTGAAACGCCCGCACGTCCCTTCTTTTTGTTCCGGAACGGGCGGCCGGAAATCGGCTGGGCAAGCCCGCCGCAAATGCTTACCATGCCCCTCGCCCCGGACCGGCCGGGTTCGGAGCACCCTATGATAACCCCATCGCCGCCGTCTGCGTCCGGAGTCTCAGATAATCGCCGTGGTGTGATGTGGATGCTGCTGACCATGTTCCTGTTCACGGGCATGGACGCCTGCGCCAAGTCGCTGATTCAGTCCTATCCCGTGGCCCAAGTGGTTTGGGCGCGGTATTTCTTTCACGTCCTGATCCTGGCGGTGGTTCTGGCGCCGCGTTTACGTGGATTGATGGTAACCGAGCGGTTGGGATTGCAACTCATGCGCTCGCTACTTCTGCTGCTGACCACGGGGCTGTTCTTCGCCGGCCTGCAATTCGTTCCCCTGGCAAATGCCAGCGCCATCATGCTGGCCTCGCCCATCATCGTTACCGCGCTGGCCGGGCCGCTGCTCAAGGAATCAGTGGGCCCGCGCCGGTGGATGGGGGTGTTGGCCGGTGGCCTGGGCGCGGCGGTGATCATCCGGCCCGGCTCCGACGTCATGCAGTGGGCGTCGTTGCTGACCCTCGGCGCCGCCTGCACCTACTCGCTATACCAGATCAGCACGCGCTTCCTCAGCCAATCGGATTCTGTGCTGACCACCCTGCTCTACTCGGCTTCCATCGGCGCCCTGGTGACGTCCGTTGCGGTGCCGTTTTACTGGGTGACGCCGGCGCCGGCCGACTGGTGGCTGTTCGCGCTGCTCGGACTGATGGGCGGGATCGGGCATTTCGCCATGATCAAGTCGCTGACCTCGGCGCCGGCCGCCGTAGTCGTGCCGTTCACCTATACCAACCTGATCTGGGCGACGCTATATGGCTTCGTTCTGTTCGCCGAACTTCCCGATATCTGGACCGTGGCCGGAGCCGCTGTTATTGCCTGTAGCGGCCTCTACATCTTCCACCGCGAACAGCGGCGGAACCCAAAGCCGGCTCCATAGTGTGCGCAAATACGTCGTCGCGGATTGATTAATTCCGCTCGGGATTTGCTCTAGGCGAGGATTTCATCGACCAGTTCGAGCAGGTCGTCCAGTTCCACGTCGCTAACCCCGAGCGCCGCCATGCCGTCGATCGTATGGGCCAGGTAGTCGCGGCAAGAGCCGTACTCACCGCGCGCCCGGGCGATGATGGCGGCCATCTGCGCGATGGGTATGGGGCCGGCGTACTGGCGATTGTTCGGGTTGACGACGAAGGTAACGGCCTCAATCTCGGCGCCCGTTTCCAACCGGAGCGAATGCCAGATGGGATTGTAGATACCGGTCGTCATTTCGCGGTACCACAGCGCATTCAGGTCCTGCTCCAGGGTTGCCGGATCCAACCGGTAGGCAACGCCGCGGCATTCGCCGTCCGGGACCGGTTCCAGGCACAGGCCGAGCCCGGGCTTTTCAGGGGTTCCGCGAGCCTTGGCCGTCCAGATATGGAACTTGCGCTGGTAGCCGGACAGTGTGGCGGGGTGACTGGCGGTATGCGAGAAGCACGGATTCCACATCAACGATCCGAAGCCGAACACCCAAATTTCGCCGTTGGCCGGAATCTCCGCCACAATTCGGTCGCGGCAATCCCGGCGCGCTTGCTCGGAGATTTCTTGGTAGGGTTCCCGGGGCTCCGGGATGGCGAGATCATCCATAGGCGGGGTCATTTCCAGAATCGGCCCGCGACCATCAGGTGCGGTGCCGCCACCAGAACGTCCGGTTGATGGAGAAAATCGGTTTGTAGTGGCGTATCGATTTGGCATCGACCACGCGTTTGATTTGGTTGTCGAGAACAAAGGTCCGCTTCTTGCCCGTTTTCTCATCCTTGTAGAACACCACCAGGATGGCGTGGCCGACCTTCAGGTTGAGGTCCTTGACCGCGACGACGCGGAGTTCCTTATCGCGGAAACCCAGATTGCGTAACGACAGATATTTGACGATCGCGTAATCCTCGCAGTCACCGAACCGGGCCATGAACTCCCCCGGTGTCGCCCAATAGTCCTTGCGGCCCCAATTGGCCTTGTCGTTGGTGTACTTGGCCTTGTTCATGCGCGCGTTGACCGCTTTGATCTGCACCCACTTGGGGCGGTCGCGGAGCGAGTCGAGGAACTTGGCCCAATCCCCGTAGTTGCAGATCTTCAGGCGCTTGGATGTACACTTGGGCATCTTGCCGGATTTTTTCTCGACGCCGTACCGCTTCAGTGCCGTACCCCACTTCTTGAACGGTTTGAGATTGTGCGAGCGGACCTCGACACTGCCGAAGAAACTGGGCTTGGCCTTGGCCGCATCCGCCGGGCCAACCGGCGCCAAAGCGAAGGCAAGCGCACTGAGCGCCGCAACCCGAGCGAATCGCCCGATTGAACTTAATGGATTTTCGCGCATGCACTTCATCGTCGTTCCCAAGTTTGGCTTCCGACCGCCACGGTCAAAAATGATGCGGATACTGCAATGCCGTGACCAATAATAATGTTTCCAGGTACTTGGCGGCAAGGAATCCGTTGCCACCTGATTTGCCGTTACGATACCCAACGATTGCGCCTTGCGTCGTATAGCGTAAAACTTAAGATATTGGAAAATATATTGTTTTGCGGGAGTTTGGGGGCATGGCCTTGACGGCGAAAGACAAGCCGGATCAAGCAGCTGGGGATCAGAATTCTGTGAACGCAGGCGAGCCGGCCGGCGGTGAGCCCGATTCGGGCTCCGAGGCAAATACCAAGCGCCGTGTCAATCGCATGGTCCTGGCCATCGTCGGCGCCATGGTCGTGGTTATCGCCCTTGCCGTAACCGGCACATTCTATTTCGTCGAATCGGAACGCACCCGCGATATCCAAGCTTGGCAGATCAGGTTGGGAATTGTCGCCGACAGCCGCGCGGCGGCGGTCAACGGTTGGGTTGAGCAGAACTTCCGCCACATGCGCGAGCTGTCCGAAAATGCTTCGCTCCAAGTCTACATGTCGGAATTGGCTTTCGCCGGCGAGGAAGAGCCGCAAGGTGTTGAGGCACCAGAGGACGGTGAGCCGGGTGATGAGCTGGTCGAGGATGACGAGGCAGCGTCCGCGTCCTATTTACGGAACCTTCTCATCGCCACGGCTGAACGATCCGGGTTTAAGGCACCGCCGCCGATCGGCGAAGTAGCGGCCAACGTAGAGAGGGTTGGCGTCGCCGGCATCGGGCTAGTCGATGCGGAAGGCCAGGCAATTGTCTCAACGCCTGACATGCCACCCTTATCCGGCAAGGTGCGCAATGCCGTCGCCAAGGCCCTGGATGGGGAACAGGCGGTCATTGACATGTTCGTTGGCGCCAGCGGCGAGCCGACCATGGGTTTCGTACTGCCGGTGTTCGGCATTCAGGACGATGCCGAAGGCGCCAAGGGGATTGGCGCCGTGATCGGCCTCCGCACCGTGGGCAAGGACCTATACGACAGGCTTCGGCAGCCTGGTGAAACGGAGACAACGTCGGAGACCTATATCGTCCGGTCCGCTGACGCCACGATAACCTTCCTGACACCACTATCCGATGGAACGCCGGCCATGAAACGCTCCTTGTCATCGGACACGCCAAATCTGGCCGCGGCGATGGCATTGGCCCGCCCCGGTGGTTTCGGCATCATGACTGACTACGCCGGCATCGAAGTCCTGTCGCTGTCGCGCCAGATCGCAAATCTGCCCTGGGTCCTAATTCGCAAAATTTCCCGCGACGAAGCCCTGGCCGCCACGGACAGCCGCCTCAAGACAATCCTCATTGTTTCTATCCTAATGATTGTTGGAATCACCGTTGCTGTGATTGCGGTCTGGCGGCACGGCAGTTCGTTGCGCGCAACGCAGGCGGCGGCCAACATGAAAGTGGCCCTGGAGCGGTTTGAAAACATGACCAAGTTCATGACCGTGGTGTCCAATTCGCAACCAAATCCCGTCGTCGCTGTCGATGGGGAGACCCAGTACACATTTGCCAACCAGCCAGCCGCCGACGAAGCCGGCATCCCCGCCGCTGACATGATGGGTAAGACCATGGCCGGGGTCATGGGTCCTCAGAAAGCGCAAGCCTTTGCTGAGATCAATAAATCCGTGCTCAAGACCTTCGAGCGGGAAACCCACATCGTCACTTTCGGTGACGAGGATGACGATGGCGAGCACGCCGAAGAGTTCCAGGTCATCCGATCCTACCACGTGCCACTTCGCGGCGACCGGGACTACCCGCCCGCGGTCCTGATGATACTCAGCGATGTAACTGAACTTTCCACGGAAAAGCGGCGCGGCGAGAAAATGACACGCCAATTGATTGACACCCTGGTCAGCGTTGTTGACCGTCGCGATCCATTCTCAGCCAATCACTCGTCACGGGTCGCTGAGGTGGCACGCTGTATCGCCATGGATATGGGACTGGACCCTGTTGAGGTCCAAGCCGTCGATATCGCCGGTAACCTCATGAACCTAGGCAAGATATTCATTCCACCGGAAACCCTCACCAAAACCACAGGCCTGACGCCGGAGGAAATTAGCCAGGTCTCCAACGCCTATCTAACCACGGTGGAACTCATTCAAGACGTGGAATTCGAAGGACCCGTCGTCGAAACCATCCGTCAACTGGGCGAAACCTGGGGTGGAACAGGACCACTGGGACTGAAAGAGGGCGAGATATTGCTCGGCGCTCGTATCCTCGCGGTCGCCAATGTCTTCGTTGGAATGGTCAGCCCCCGCGCCTACCGAGGTGCAATGCCGTTCCAGCAAGCTGCCGATATTCTCATGGAACAGACCGGCACCAAGTACGACAGAAAACCGGTCACAGCGCTCATCAACTTTCTCGAAAATCGGGGTGGAATGCGCCGATGGGCTCACTTCCGCGAGTCGCCATCCGAACCTTGATGCGAACCGCCGACGTCCACCTCTGAAATGAAGTCCTGAAACTTGCCGGCAGCCGTTCTCGGAATTTCAGGCATATAGATGAACGTCACATCAAACGCGAACCCAAACTTCTCCGCCAGCCAGTTCGTGATTCTCACCTCTTCCTCGTCAGATAATCCGCGAGCACAGGCCAGCCTTGCCTCAATGTCGCCCGGCGACGTTTGAACAAATTGGTACTGCCTGATTGGTGCGATCTCCAGGAACCTCCCGATATCATCGCTGCTCAATAACGTCCACCGGCGTTCGCCATTGGGCAGGGTGAGCATATTTTGATCTCGCCCCAGAATTCGATTCAATACCGGCAAACCCCGCCCGCAGGGACAAATCCCGCCAACCTCTGCGTAATCACCGATTTCATATCGCAATAGAGGCATTGAATAATTCTGCAGCGGCGTAACGACAACACGGCCGATTTCACCCGGCTGGCACGACTTTCCATCATCACCGAGTACTTCCAAAAACACTCCTTCCGCCTGCACATGGTAGTGATCAAAATTCGGACACTGCAACGCCATATATCCTACTTCACGGCTCGAATAATTATCGGACATCGAAACCCCCCATGCGGCGCGGCAAGCCTCTCGCACATCGTCGCGAAGAACCTCCGATAGTGTCTGAACCTGACGTAAGCCCGGCAGCGTCTCGCCGGTCCGAATGCAATGGTTGGCTAACGCCAAAACAACAGTAGGATGGGTCAACAGATAGCCTGGTTCTTCCCGCTTCAACCATTCCATCTGCTGCTCCAGAGAACAATTGATATTGAGGCTAACCGCAGGTCCGGTTTTGAATACTTTTCCGGAAGGCCCCCAAGTCTTCGACCTTGTTCCTTGGGGGTATGGATCCTGACCATCTCCGGCGTGACGAAGTGCCGCCAGTTTCTGTGTAAAATCCCTCTGGTGCCATAAGTGGTCGCGGAGGGTAAATGCGCTCCAAAAAAGTGCCGTCCGCCCTGATCGGCGTACGCGAATAGGCTGTCCCGTCGTCCCGGAAGTATGGATATATGATATCGCCCCGTGTGATTTGGGAAGTGCGTCACTGTACAGTTCCACGCCGGCTTCAGAAATCTCAGCCCGCCTCAGTTGCGGTATCTCCGTCCATTGCTCGGCTGTAAGTGGAGCATCTAGCGCCAGTTCCCCGCCCAACTTAGTTTTATAGTAAGGAACGGTCTTCTGCGCGTGGCTCAAGAGCTGACCAAGTCCTCTTAATTGAGCAGTATAAAGATTTGATGGGGACCACCATTGCGACTTCTCAAACTCTTGAACCACACGCCAAATAGCTCTTCCGTCCGAGGTGCTGATGTGCGGCTTAGCGACTTGCTCCTCGCCGGACTTCTCGGCTCCATTCTTTAGGTTTGATCTCGCATCCCCCATGGGAAGACTATAGCGAGACTTTCCTATCATGCTCCATGAAAATCCGATTTCGCGTTCACTCACACCCACAAAGAAGCGGCGGCCCTTGTTAGGGAGCCGCCGCCATTCGCATCAGGAGATTTCTGTTTAACTGATTAAACGTTGTCGATGGTAATCGTAACCTTCCCATCATCTTCGCTGATCGAGTAGCCATCGCTCGAGTCGCCATCTCCATCGGTATCCAGGTCATCAAGGCTGACGCCATCGAGTGTTACCGATGTGTCCTCAACTCCCTGGAAGGAGACAACCACATCACCATCTTCATTCTCGTTGAGCACCAGGTCATCCATGTGGAACTCCTGGCCGTCGAAAACCAATGTATCTTGCTCGAAGATATCGTTGATGATGTCGTGACCGCTCCCTTCATCGAAGATGAAGGTATCGTGGCCATCACCACCACTCAGGACGTCATCGCCGGAGCCGCCTTCGAGAGTGTCATCGTCGTCGCCACCGCTCAGAACATCGTTATCGGCACCGCCATAAAGGAGGTCGTTACCGGCGCCACCTTCGATCGTGTCACTGCCTGAACCTCCTTCGATGAAGTCCTCGCCGGCACCACCGGAAAGAACGTCATCCCCTTCCTCACCACTAATTAGGTCAGCACCTTCTGCCCCGGACAATGTATCGTCGGCGGCACCGCCAACAAGGGCGTCTGCTTCAGTCGCGCCCGGATCGACTTGAAGGGTCGTAACCGATGTCGCCGCGTCACCGTCATTCTCAGTGGTAACCGCGGTGATCGTCAAATCAAACGCATCTGTCTGATCGTTACTTACATTCAGGGTCAATCCATCGAGATCGAGCGGGCTCAGAACATAGGTGCCATTGCCCAAGAATGATCCCGCTGACAATGTGGCGCCCTCGGGTAATCCACTGATCTGGATAGACATGGTCTCGGACCCGTCGGAGTCACCCAGCACGCTGTCAATCTCCAGTGCGAAAGCTATACCGGCTTCGGCTGGATTTGTTGACTCCAACTCATCGGGGTCAAGGGTTTGGTCCGCAAATTGGAAATTCTCGACATCGTCAACGATATCGGTTCCATCCCGGCCAGCGACCAAATCGACAACGGTATAGGTTCCGTTACCATTCTCCGTCACGCGATATTGGTCACGGTTGCCGGAGAAGACGACAGTATCTGATCCTTCGCCACCCTCGATGACATCATCGCCGGCGCCGCCGATAAGCATATCCGCGCCTTCGCCGCCCTCTAGGGTATCGTTGCCATCGCCACCGAGGAGCATGTCTTCGCCCTCGCCGCCTTCCAGGACGTCATTGCCGGCACCGCCGAAGAGCATGTCTTCGCCTTCGCCGCCTTCAAGGATATCGTTGCCGGCGCTACCGACGATATTGTCGTCCTTTCCGCTACCGTCTATTTCGTCGCCAATTTCCTCGGCTACATATACTTTGTCTCCGTGACCGATGTCGGCGGTGCCGGACCAGTCGATCCGGTCAACACCCTCAAAATTGATTACGCTTCCGTCGGCAAGCGTAATCGTTCCAACCGCATCATCCGAAAACTCGTAGCGAGTACTTTTTGTATTCATACTGCCTTCGGTCAAGGTGATGGTGAAGTCTTGAGGATCTGCGGCCACACCGTTTTCGTCGAGGACTACGATCGTGTCTCGCCCGCTGCCGCCGTCGATCGAATCGTTACCCTGGCCTACGCCAACAATGAAGACGTCCTTACCTTCGCCACCTTCCATGATGTCGTCACCGGCACCGCCAACGAAGAAATCATCGCCGTCATCGCCGTCCATGGTGTCGTCACCGTCACCGCCAATCAGGCGATCTTCGTCTCTGCCGCCCACAAGCACATCATCGCCGGCACCGCCGAACAGCATGTCCTCCTCGTTTCGGCCAAGAATGATGTCGTCGCCCGCACCACCGGCAAGCAGGTCTTCGTCGTTGCCGCCGACTTGTATGCCATCAACTGCCCCATCGACAACCACGTTGCCTTCCATGGGACCACCGACCCAGGCGTTGACCGTGGCGCCATCGGACACACCGGTGACCTCAACGTTAATGGTTGATGTCATGACGGATGTGTCTGATCCGTCCGTGGACGTCGCAGTCACCGTCATATCGAAGTCAACGTTCGAGTCTGCCGGCGGTGTAACCGTCAAGCCATTTAAGTCACCTGCCGTCAACGTCCAGGTGCCGTCTCCGTTGTCTGTACCTGCCGACAAAACTGCTCCGGCAGGAACGTCGCCGATTGTGACGCTAAGAACTTCGGAACTATCCGTCGATCCAGCCGAAATCGACAAAGCAATGGCTGAATCCTCGTCACCTGACGCATTGGCAGTTGATAGGTTCGGTGAATCGGCTACGCCTGTCACCGAAACAGCAATGGTTCCCACCGAATTGGCTTGCGCACCATCATCTTCGGTCGAGGTCGCTGTCACGGTGAGTGTGAAATCAGTACTGGAATCGGGTGCCGGGGTCACTGTCAATCCTGCCAAGTCCGCAGCAGTTAAAGTCCAAGTCCCGTCCTCATTGTCCGTTCCAGCTGATAGAGTGGCGCCAGTAGGAACACCGCTGATCATAATACTTAAGGATTCCGAACCATCTGTATCAGTCAGGCTTGACGAGATGTTCAAGGAAATCGCGGAATCCTCGTTGCCTGCGGCATCCGCTACACCAAGATTTGGCGCATCGGCAACACCGGTTAGATCAACCGCAATCGTTCCAGTTGTCTCAGCGAGCTCACCGCCTTCGGTTGTCGAAGTCGCGGTGACACTCAGCGAGAAATCCACGTTGGAGTTTGCCGGCGGATTCAGGCTCAAGCCTACCAGATCGCCCGCTTCCAAAACCCAGGTGCCATTACCCTGATCTTGACCTGCGGAGAGAGACGCACCAGTGGGAACACCTGTAATGGTGACCGAAAGCGTCTCTGATCCGTCGGTGAGGCCAGCATCTATGTCGAGCAAAACTCCGGTGTCCTCGTACCCGACTGCATCAGCCACCTCCAGCGTCGGTGCATCAGCGTCGCTAGCCATTGAAATGTTCATAGTGCCAATGGTGGTCGCTTTGTCGCCGTCGTCCTCTTCAGAGGTTGCGGTCACAGTCAATGTGAAGTCGTCGTCGAAGTTCTCGGGCGGATTCAATTTCAGCCCACTCAAATCGCTCGCTGACAACGTCCAAGAACCATCATCGTTCGGCGTTCCGTGGTTCAGAGTCGCGCCGGTAGGAACGCCACTGATGGTGATACTCAGGTCTTCCGAGCCATCCGTATCCGTCAGGCCGGCCGAGATATCCAGCGGAATTGCTGTATCTTCCGTACCGGCGGTCGGATCGGCAACCTGCAGTGTCGGTGCGTCCGCAACGCCAGTCACATCGACACTGAGCGTGGTAGATTGCGTAGCGGTATCGTTACCGTCCGTCGATGTCGCGGTCACCGTCAGATCAAAATCGTCATTTGAGTTAGGCGCCGGCGTAATCGTCAATCCTGAAAGCTCGGCCTGCGTCAGTGTAACGCTGCCATCGGCATTGACCGAACCAGCAGACAACGATGCGCCAGCCGGAATGCCGCTGACGGTAATCGAAAGACTTTCGGAGCCGTCCGTATCCGTAAGCGCCGCTGAAATATCGAGATCAATTGGGCTGTCTTCGTTACCCGAAGCCGGCGTGACACTAACCGTCGGTGTGTCAGCGTCTGGCGTCACTGAAACAGTGAAGTTCTCCGTCGTCGTCGCCGCATCGCCGTCGTTCTCGGTCGATGTAACGCTCAAAGTCATATTGATGCTGCCGCTAAAATCATCCGGCGGCAGTATGCAGACATGAGGCAACTGCGCCGGCGTCGCGGTCCACACGCCTGCTTCTTCATCAAAGGTGCCAGGGCTCAACTGTGCGCCCTCTGGAACGCCGAGAATCTGAATGCTCAAGCTTTCGGAGCCATCTGTATCGCTCAAAGCGCTGTCTAGGTTCAGTTGAATCCACTGGTCCTCGCTGCCGGTCTCATTCTGAGCGATCGCTCCCGGTGCATCCGCGACACCCGTCACGTCAACACCAAGCGTCGCCGTCGTCGTCGATGTCTCGCCGCTAGAAGACTCCGTGGAGGTCGCCGTAACGGTGAGATTGAAATCAACGTTCGAGTCGGCCGGCGGCGTGATGGTCAGGCCGGAGAGCTCAGCGGGCGTCAGAGTGACGCTGCCATCCGGATTCACCGTGCCCGCGGATAAGGTCGCTCCTTCCGGAATGTCACTAACCGTGATCGAAAGGCTTTCGGAACCATCCGTATCGGTCAATGTCGCACCAATATCGAGCGAAATGGCGCTATCCTCATCACCAGCCGCATTGGAAACCTGCAGATCCGGTGCCGACGCAATGCCATCAAAGTTGACGGACTGTGTAACAGTATTGGTATCGCCGTCATTTTCCGTCGATGTCGCCGAAACCGACAAATCGAAATCAACGGGAACATCATGGGGCACGATGACGCCCAAACCAGGTTCTGCCGCCTGTTCAGGAGTCAGTGTCCAGGTGCCGTCGTCGTTCTTGGTGCCAAATGTCAAGATTGCGCCGTCCGGCAGCCCAGCCACGGTAATGGAAAGACTCTCGGAGCCATCGGTGTCGGTCAGCGCCGCATCGATATCCAGCATAAATGTTTCCGGATTCGTCGCGATCAAGTTATCGGCGTCTATCGTATCTTGCCAGCCTTCGCCGCCCTCAAACACTTCACCGCCGCCGAAATGGAAATCTTCGACGCCGCTAACTGTATCGGTGTCGCCACCGAACATGTTGAAGACACTAAAGCTGCCGTCATTATTTTGGGTGATGACGTAGTTCTCGCGCGGGCCGTCAAAGACAGCAACATCCGTACCTTCGCCACCTTCTAGAACGTCATCGCCAGCACCGCCTTCGAGGACATCTTTGCCCTCGCCGCCTTCCAGCAGATCATCACCGGCGCCGCCTTGGAGAACGTCCTTCCCTTGCTCACCTTTGAGCGTGTCATCACCATCGCCGCCGAGGAGGGAATCTTCGCCTTCACCTCCTTCGATGTGGTCGTTGCCGTCGCCGCCCATGAGCAGGTCGTCATTATGGCCGCCGTCGATGTAATCGTTACCGCCGCCGCCAAAGACGAAATCTTCGTCGGACCCGGACAGAATGACATCATCGCCTTCACTGCCGACAATGTTGTCCTCATGGCCACCGGTGACAATGGTATCGCCAACTTGGTCGGCGACGTTTACGTCATCGTGATGACCGATGTCAGCTTCGCCAGACCAATCGATCTTCTCAATCCCATCGAAGTTGATGACGCTTCCGTCGGCCAAGGTGATCGTGCCCACCGCATCGTCAGAAAAGTGCAGGTGATCGCTATGCTCGTCGTAACTTCCGCTGGTGAGACTGATCGTCCATTGGGACGCATCCGTAACCACACCGTCGGCATCGAGAACAACGATTGTATCGCTGCCTTCGCCGCCTTCGATGGTGTCATTGCCCTGACCTTCGCCAACCACGAACACGTCCTTGCCGTCGCCGCCGGACATGACGTCGTCGCCTTCGCCGCCGAGCAGGAAGTCGTCGCCCTGGCCACCATCCATGATGTCATCGCCGGCGCCACCGATCAGGCGGTCTTCCATATTGCCACCCGTATCGCCATCACCAATCAGGATGTCGTCGCCGTCGCCGCCAACGAGAATATCCTCTTCGGCGTTACCCGTAATTGTGTCATCACCATCGCCGCCAATCAGATGATCTTCACGCCGACCGCCATCGAGGGTTTGATCAGCATCTGATAGCGCCACGCCGCCGGGAATACCCTGGCTGACAGTCACATCAAGCGTCGGCGCATCGGCCACGCCAACAACATCGACGTTGAGTGTCGCGGTTGTCTCCGCAATGTCGCCGCCTGCTGTAGTCGAAGTCGCAGTCACCGTCAGGGGAATATCGACATTTGAATCGTCCGGCGGGGTTAGGCGGATATCGCCTGCCAGCAAGTCATCCGTAAACTCTGCTTCGCCGTTGACAACAGGGACGTTGACTACCGAACCATCAGCCAGCGTCACCGAGATCGTGGCATTGGCCGGAATATCGGAGATGGTCAACGAAAGGGTTTCCGACGCATCTGTCAGGGAGGCATCGATATCGAGCAGAATGCCTGTATCCTCATCGCCCTGGGCATTTGTGACCACCAAGACCGGAGGATCGGCAACATCGCCACCCTCATCGACTTTTACAGTCATCGAGCCGCTAACGGTTGCGCTATTGCCGTCATTTTCTGTCGCCGTCGCATCAACTGCTAGGTCGAACTCTCCCTCGAAACCATTAAGCGGAGTCAGAGCCAGACCACTCAATTGGGCGGCCGTCAAAACGGCTACACCTCCCGCAGAGACCGGGATTGTCTGTGTGTTTCCGTCCGAGTCTTCGTACGTCAGCGTTGAGCCTGCGGGAATCCCCGAAATGTCGATGGAAAGTTCTTCCGACCCATCGGTATCCGTCAAAGCGGAAGAGATATTCAGCGGAATGGCCGCACCTCCGTCACCGGCAACATCATTGGCTGTCAGTGTCGGATCGTCGGCAACACCAACCACATCAACGCGGATAGTATCCTGAACCGAGATTGTGTCGCCGTCGTTCTCGAGCGTGGTTGCGGTTACCGTCAGATCGAAGTCGACATTGGAATTCGGCGGCGGCGTGACTGAAAGGCCAGCCAGTTGATCGGACGTAAGATCTGATACATCCGCCGTACCGCCTGAAACATCAATGGAATGCACAACATTATCCGCGTCCGTATAAGATAGCGCCGCGCCGGTCGGAATACCGGAAACCGTAACCGATAGAGTTTCGGAGCCATCCGTATCGTTCAGGTTCGCAGAAATATCGAGGTCAATGGCCGTATCCTCATCGCCCCTGGCATCATTCACGATGAGCGTGGCCTCGTCGGCGACGCCTTTCAAATCGACATCCACGGTACCGGTGACGGTCGCAACACTGCCGTCGTCCTCTTCGGTCGTCGCCGACACGTCGAGAGTGAAATCTACGTTGGAATTGAACGGCGGTGTGATCGTCATGCCGTCCAAATCGCCGGCCTGCAAATCGGAAATTGTCACGGTGCCGAACTCGGCGCCTTCTTCAATTTCAACCGGGATTGCATTGCCGTCGGCATCGGTGAGAACCGATCCGGCGGGAATTCCGCCGATGGTCACACTCAAGGTCTCGGAGCCGTCCGTATCGGTCAGGGCAGCGATGCCATCGAGCGGAATTGCTACGTCCTCAAGACCGTCAATCCCACCGCTGAGCAGCAAATCGGCGGCATCGGCGACGCCGATAACATCGACATCAATCGTGCCGGTACCGAGATCGGATCCATTCGGTCCGACCGCCGTCGCCGTCAACGTGAAATCATCGTTGGAATCGGCGGACGGCGTGACCGTCAACCCGGAAAGCTCTTCAACTGTCAGGCTATAAGAGCCGTCGGTGTTGAGTGTACCAGCCGAAAGTTCGGCACCCTCAGGAATTCCCGTCAAGGTAACGGTTTCGACGCCGTTGAGGCCATCAAACGCGGCATTGACGTCGAGAAAGACATCGGCATCTTCAAACCCGATCGATGCAATATGGTTATCGCCGAAGACCAGGGTCTCAACCTCTTGCATGAGATCGGTCCCATCGGGTCCAGTTACAGTTGTCTGGGCGACACCGTCAACAGTCACGCTGGAAACCGAAAAATCGCCGAAGTCGCCGCTAAACAGGGCAGAATCATTCCCACCGCCGCCGGTAATCACATCGTCGCCGAGGCCGCCGGTAAAGACGTTATCGGCGTCGCCGCCAATAATGGTGTCATCACCACTTCCTGCGATGATGTTCTCAATCCCGGAAACGGTGTCATCGCCTTCCGCTGATTCAATCGTACCCAATGCCAAGTTGATGACCAGATCCGTATCGGTACCATCATTGGCAAAGGAAAGGATGTCCGTTCCCTCGCCGCCGATGAAGGTGTCCTCACCCGTGCCCGCAATGATGAAATCGTCACCAGCTCCACCATTGACGATATCGTCGCCGGTACCGCCAGCCAGCAGATCATTACCTTCCCCGCCGTCGAGCACATCGTTGCCCTCGCCGCCAAACAGGATATCGTCACCTGTTCCGCCATCGAGTCTGTCATTACCCTCGCCGCCAATCAGCGCGTCCTGGCCTTCGCCACCGCGCAAAATGTCGTTACCAGTACCGCCATCAAGGATATCCGCACCCTCGCCGCCAATCAGTTCGTCATCACCGGCGCGGCCGTAAATGATGTCATCGCCGGCGCCGCCATCCATGACTTGGCCAGCGGTGCTTTCAACGGCATTTCCGAATGTATCGACAAGACTGTCCGGATCCAAAATATCGGCACCGTCGGTGCCGTCCCAGTTGGCATTCGCAAAAACATCAAGCGAATCGTCAACTTCCACGCGCAAGGTGGCCAAGTTTTCCTGCGCCAACTCAGCAGCTTCCTGAGCCGCCTCTGCTTGGGCGATGGCCTCACCGAGGGCGGCCTGGGCCTCTGTACGCCCGGCAAA
>Ga0315338_1002131_pt1 | contig 20889 bp, 20 predicted proteins | sample ASW8metaG_FD_204518 | JGI IMG/M metagenome (GOLD analysis project Ga0315338, IMG submission 204518) | Ammonia-oxidizing marine archaeal communities from Monterey Bay, California, United States - ASW #8 | ecosystem: Environmental > Aquatic > Marine > Coastal | place: USA: California | collected... | reverse complement strand
TCTGGGGGACCGAAGGTCGGGAGTTCAAATCTCCCCAGCCCGACAGACACAAACCGCAGGTCAGGCGTGGTCGTTGGGCCTATCGGTTGGAGAGGCGGGCAGTGGTTCAGTGAACCGGCCTTCGGTGGCTCGGCGGAGCGTCCCCGCTTGCTCGACGAGCCGGGCTTCTGGGTTGAGACGACGCCCGAGGAGGTCGACCCGCAGTCCGGTGGTGTTGATTGTCGGGATCCCGGCTTCGGCTAGGCCAGCGAAACGCGAGGCTAGGGCCTCCTTCTTACGGACCTGGTGGGGCTGGAGTTCGTCGAACTCACGGGGGTCTATCGGCTTACCGAGCACCAGGGCGCCAGCTTCCACTGCTGACCGCACTAGGGCCTCGCCAGTAGGGGTGCGGACGATGATCCCGTTGAAACCCTCGTCATCGCCCGCTGGGGCCCCACCGGGCCAGACGTCGGCGGCTGCTATGTCGGCCGCTTCGCCAAGGGCGTCGGGGCAGAACTTGCAGCGGGTCTCAACCTTCCAGCCGGCTTCGTCTTCCCACATCTCGAGGTAGGTCCTTTCGAACGACCTGCCATCGGTGGTCTCGACCCGGGTGGGTCCGGGGTTTCCGTGGCCGCGGTAGCGGAACAGAGACACCTCATCCTCGGCCACACCTGCTTCGGCGAGCACATCGGCTGATTTCTCGAGACGGGACTGGCCGCCACATACCAGGGCCAGTCGGGCCACGCACAGGTCGTCGACTCGGGGGTCGGAGGCCGCGTGGGCGTGAAGGGCTCCTAGGTCACAGGGCTTGGCGATGACGGCGAACGGCTCTGCCCGGTCGAGGACAGGGCCCAGGCCGGCTAGTGGGGCGGTCGGTCCGTAACGGGATCCGGTATTGGCGAGCACCTCCTTGGCGGTTTGGCTCAGCACCCAGTGGCTGCGCATTGGGTGTTTCGGGTCGGCTCCGACGTGAAGCACCGTGTCGACGGTTCCGGTGTCTATGAGGTGCATGCCGAGGGCGGTCAACACGCCTCCGGTGGCCGCACGGAACCGGACCTTCGGGTCGCCGGCCCACCCGTAGCGCATTGTCAAGAAGGCTCCCCACACCGGGTCGGCTTCAAGGTCGGGCGTCTGGCGTGGGGCGGCGACCACACCCGGGCAGGCGGCCAGCAACACTGCCTCTTCTTCGGGCGAGAACCGTTCGGCCGGGGTGGGCCGCAAACTGCCCGTTGGGGTCATGACCATGGGAATGCGGCCTTGGGTCACGGTCTCGCAGAGGCCGCAGCCGATGCACAGGCCGCTGGTGACGACCTCGGCGATGCTGTTTGCAGTCCGGTGCATGTCTGGTCAGGCCATCAGACGATGCGCAAAGAGCGCCTCGTAGTGGGGGCGACACGTTGAGTAGGCGTGCCTCAGGAGGTCGTTGTGGTCGATCGATACGTAATCGCGCTGCTGGATGGTGAGCCCTGTGGACGCACGCAGGTTGTCGTGCCATGAACCGCTGTCGTACCAACTCATGGCCTCCTCTCTGGGGGCCCCCCAGTGCAGGGCCTCGGCCAGGAACGGGATACCGACAGCGTCACACCACGCCGAGGTGATGCCATCCGGGTCGGCCATGAGGTCCTCCGCGTCGATGACGGGTGGTGGTGTACCCCGGTGTTCGGTGAGTCGGTCGAACAGGGACCGTTGCTCGGCGAAGCCTGTCTCGGCGATCTCGAAGTCCGGCCACTTGTCGTACATCGAGGGCAGGGTCTTGGCCGGATCACGGATTAGGAAGGAATGGTTGAAGTGGTCGAGGAAGTCGTCGTCGCACAGGTGCTCGATGTAGTGGGGGAACTCCTTGATGAAGACCGGTTCAGTGCCGGCGGCCCGGGACCGGAGGTCGTCCCATACCGAGGCAAAGGTCAGTCCGGGCGTCGGTCCACCGGATCGCTGTGGCGGGCAGCGCCGGTCCTCGCCGAGGTACCAGGCCTCCCCGAAGGGCTCGTGGAGGCAAAAGTGGTCGCCGCGGGCCCGCATCATCTGCTCGAAGGCGGTGGAGCGAGACCGAGGCACCGCCCACAGGGTGAGAATTCGCTGCACGGCCCGGCGCCTAGGCGGTGCCGAGGAGGATGCCGCTGCCCTCGACGGGAACCCCCAGGTCCAGTTCGCGCAGCATCGCCCAGTAGAGGGCGTTGTCGGAGGCCACAACCGGCTTGTCGAAGAGCGATTCGAGGTACGGCACGTGGGGCGTGGTGCGGAATCCGGCGCCGGTTTGGACGACAGCGTCGGCGTCAGACGCGGCCTCGTGGGCGAGGCGGATGCTCTCCACCACGTCCCTGTCCGGATGGTCCCACACGCTCAGATCCTCGACCTCGAGCTGTTCCTCGAGGCTGGCGTATAGGCCCTGGTCGCGCATGTGTCCGCTGGAGAGGATCTCAAAGCCGGCCTGTTCCAGGTAGCGGTTGATGCCGTCGCGCCAGTCGTCCCGGTAGTAGGCGTTACTCACGGCGATGCGCTTCGCCCCAAGTGAGCGCAGGGCCTCGACGATGCAGTGGCCGGCCATGAGGAAGCGGGCGCCGACCCGTTCGCCCAGGTCGTCGCAGAACCTGGCGATTTCGTCCGGGGTGGTGCCCGTGCAGTGCACCCAGTTGGAGCCCACCTGTCCGAGCACCTGGCAGTGCGAGTCGGCCAGACACTCTGCGGCCTCCTCGAGGAGGCCGAAGTTGCGGGTGCGGTCCTCGAGTTCGAAGGCGTAGTCGGGTACGTGCAGAACCCGCTGGATCACGCCGACCCCGTCCGGGGCGACCGCGAGGAACTGCTGGGGCGAGTCGTCGAAGTACTTCGGCGTCGTGATGAAGCCGGCGTAACCCCGATAACGGGGACGGATGTCGGCGGGATCGAGGGCGGTCATGCGAGGGCCTCCTGCAGGTCGTCGAGTCCGTCTGCCGCCGCGAGCCCGCGGACTGTGCTTATGACGGCGTCGGTATCGGCGCGGCCGTCGGCCAGAAGTCGGAACTTGTGTTCCAGTTCCGCGGGCGGGAGCGGCTGGTGCATGGAGCCGCGTTGGCCGGCGACGCGTGCCTCGTGCACCGATCCGTCGGTGCAGGTGACGCGCAGGCCTCCAGCCATCTTCCAGGCGTAGGTGTCATCGCACCAGTCGGCGGCGACCATGGAGACCCTGGCCTGCAGGTCGGCCAGCGCCGGGTCGGCGATCCGGTCGTCGGAGTAGGTGGCCGGGTCGCCGGGATCGGCGAGGAATGCAGCGGCCACGTTGAACGGGCCGCTGTACTGGGCGGCCATCACCGAGGTGGTGCCGTCGAGGGAATTCTGTTCGGCGGCCTTGGTCGGGACCTCGGCGTAGATCTCGGCGATGTCGTCGGGGGAGACGCCTCGGCACCGGATCTCGATGGCGGCGTCGATGAGTGGGTGGATGTCGCTACATGCCGCATAGGGCTTCACGGTGATCTCGTCGATCATCCAGCGCTCGCCGAGTCGTTCAGTCAGGAGGTGGACCGCAGGTTGAGAGGTCGTGGTTCGGCAGAACCCGTAGCGGCCCGCCAGCCCGTCGGCGGGGCCGTCGAGGCCGTCGGACGCCAGGAGTGCTGCGGTCAGGCCGCCCTCGGAGGCCCGGCCGGCGTGCAGGCGCTTTGTGGAGCCGCCGCTCTGGCTGAACTCGGTGGACCCCGAGGAGAAGGTGGCGGCGATGCCGAGTGCCCGTGTCATCATGTCTGGCCCGAAGTCGAGCAGGCGGCCCACTGCTGCTGCGGCGCCGAAGACCCCCGACTGCCCGGTTGGGTGGAAGCCCGCCATCATGTGGGCGACCGGCCCGACGGCGATCCCCGCCCGTCCCATGGCCTCATAGCCGACGACGATGGCGTCGAGGACCTGGCAGCCGGTGGCGCCGATCCGGTTCCCGATGGCCAGTGTTGCCGGCACGATCACGGCGCCGGGATGCGAGATCGCCTCCTCGTGGACGTCGTCGAGTTCGAAGGCGTGGGCCGAGACGCCGTTGGCGAACGCCGCCATCGGGGAGGTGGTCGCGAACCTTGCTCCGAACACCGGGCACGGGCCTCCGTCGCCACCGGTCCGCAGTGCATGGTCGGTGGCCTGACGGCTCCAGGGCTGTTCGGCGCCGAAGAGGATGCAGCCGATTGTATCGAGGAGGTAGTCGGCGGCCCTTGCCCGGTGGGCGTCTGAGACCTTGGCATCAACGAGGAAGCCTGCGAGTTCCCTGGTGGGGGTCACGGCCGTTCCAATGCCGTGCGGACCAGGTTCTGTAGGTGTGCAACGGTGTCCTCGGAGTGGACCGTGGCGATGCCGTCGAGTCGTTCAATCAGGGGGCCCGGCGTGTATCCGCGGCTACGCATGCCGCGCTGGACCGAGTCCATGAGGTCGAAGTCCTCGGTGACCGTGGTGTGCCAGTCCAGGTCGATGATCTCTGCCTGCTCGTCCGTAGGGGTGTCGGTGTCGAACCACCACTCCCGGATAAGGACGGTGCTGTCGACGGCCAGCGGGACCCAGCGGAAGGTGTTGAGCACCCCACCCGGATAGCACTGGATCGACGACACCGGGAACACGAAGAACGACTCGTATGGCTCGCCACCCTCGGCGAGGGCGTAGGCGGTGTCGGCTGGTGCCTCGGCGCTGTGACGGATCGCCTGGCCCCGGCTGGCAATGCGGTAGCTGTCGGGTGTGACCACCCCTTGGGTGAATGCCTTGTGCACGTTCGGACAGTGGTAGCACTCGTTGTAGTTCTCGACGGCGATCTTCCAGTTGGCGTCGAACTGTCGGGTGCGGCGGTGGGTGAGCGTTCGTTCGGCGGCGCTGGGGGCGACGGTCAGCAGTTCGTCCTCGACGCCAGGCAGGGTCTCGGCGAGGCTCGCCGTATTGTCGTCGAGGTTGACCCAAAGGAAGCCGGCCATCTCCTCGAGGCGTACCGCCGGCACGCACAGGTCGCCGACCTGTTCGCCCCGGGCAAAGAGCAGGCGACCGTCGAGGTCGTATGTCCAGGCGTGGTACGGGCAGGTGATGCTCTGTGCCGAGCCGACGTCGCCGACGAGCAGTTCGTGGCCCCGATGCTGGCAGACGTTGTACATGGCGTGCAGCGAGCCGTCAGCCTGTCGGACGACGGCGACGCCCTGGTCGCCGATAGGGGCGGTCAGGAAGTCACCGGTCGAGCGCAGTTGGCCGACGTGGCCGACCAATTGCCACGTGCGTGCGAAGACGCGGTCGAGTTCCTCGGCGAAGATCGACGGTTCGGTGTACCAGTCGCCGCTTAGTGCTCGCCGGTACTCGGTCAAGTCGTGCTCCTCGTCGTCATCGAAGGGCCTGTGGCGGCCGGCAGGCTAGGGCAGGTCGGCCAGTGCGTCCACCAGCCGGTCCATCCGGTGCGGGAGGTTGATATCGCTACGCAGGTAGCGCTTTCCGAGTCCCCGGAACGACAGCGAGCCGTCCTTGACTATGACGCCCCGCTCGAGCAGGCCGTTGAACACCTTCGTCGAATTGGTGTCGGAATCGAGAATCTCGATCAGCATGAAGTTGGAGCGGGTGCCTGGGACCAGACGAAAGCGGTCGAGTTCACCGAAGCGCTCGTTGACGTGGAACCTGCTTTCGAGGATGGCGGCGACGGTCCGGTCAACGTGCTCGTCGTCGGTCAGGGCTGCGATGCCGCCGACGATCTGGAGGCGACCCACATTCCAGGTGGGCTTGACGGCGAGCAGCGGAGGAATGAGGTCAGGGTGGGCGACGCCGAAGCCGAGGCGCAGGCCGGCTAGGCCGAATGCCTTGGAGAAGGTGCGCAGCACGATGAGATTGTCGTACTCCTTGGCCAGGTGGATGTGGCCGGGGGTGTCCGAGTAGTGGACGTAGGCCTCGTCGAGGACGACAAGGGCGTGGGGAGCGGCCTCGACGATGCGGCGGATCTCGGCTTCCTCGAGCCAGGTGCCGGATGGCGAGTGTGGGTTGGTGATGAACACGATCCGGGTGTCGGGCTCGACGGCGTCGATGTAGGCGTCGACGTCGCAAGACATGGTCGGAGTGTCGATGTAGGCGGGTCGGCGGTCCTCGGCCTCGGCGAAGAGGTGGTACATCGGGAAGCAGGGCCGGGTCATGAGGACCTTGCCGCCCGGCTCGGCGAAGGCGCGGATGACGAGGGCGATCACCTCGGTCTCGCCGGATCCACAGACGAAGTTTTCGGAGTTATAGCCGTACCGTTCGGCAAGGGCCTCGCGCAACGGTTCGGCGGTCCAGGAGGAGTACAGGTGGATCTGTTCGACCTCCTCGCGGATGGCGGCCATGGCCTTCGGGGAGGGGCCGAACGGGTTTTCGGCAGATCCGAGTTTGGCCACCTCGTCGGCGGGGATGCCGTAGCGGGCGGTCACCCAGTCGACCGGTAGTCCCGGCACGTAGAACTCGGGGTCCTTGAGATTGGAATTGGCTAGGTGGAGGTTCACGGTGCTACTCCCCGACGTATACGCCAGCGGATCGGCGGTGCTGGTGGAACTGTTCGATGGCCTTCGTGACCTCGGTTCGGCTGTCGGCGACGAGGAAGGCGAGGAGTGCCTCGAGCAGCGCTACGACGCCGATGACGCTGGCGAAGTAGAGGGGAGTTTCTGTGGCGGCGACGAATACGTGGTCGGCGGCGATGGCGGTGGGTGACGTGCGGCTGTCGGTGACGGCGACGACGGTGACGCCCCGATCGGCGGCCAGGCTGGTGGCCTCGACGATCTCCGTACGATAGGGGGCGAAGGTCATCGAAAGCAGCACGTCGCCGGGCCCCATGCGTGCGACGTCGTCGATCGGGAGGCCGTCGTTGGTGGGTAGGGCGTGCAGGCCGGGAAGGGCCATCGACCCCACGTAGGCGAAGTGGCGGGCCAGCGGGAGCAGGGCGCCGACGCCGAGGACACCAGTGCGACCGGCGTCCAGGATGGTGTCGGCCACCTGCTTGAGTCTCGCGGTGTCGAGTTCCTCGAAAACCTGTTCGACGATGGAGAGGCTCGAGGAGGCCAGGTCGGCCAGCAGATCGCCGTGGTGCTCGGCCTCGGCGATGTCCTGGAGCCAGCGGGCCTTGTCAGTGAAGGAGGTGCCGACCCCCGCAGCGTCTTCGCGGAAGGGTTTTCGGAGGTCGTCGTAGCCCTCGAAGCCGATGGCGCGGGCGAGACGGACGAGGGTGTTCGGCTTGACGCCTGCCTCTTCGGCGAGTTGGCGCATCGAGAGCACGGCCACACGGCCCGGTTGGTCGAGTAGGCGACGGGCCGCGAGCCGGACCTGCGGGCTGAGGTCGGGATACGACTCGGCGAGTCGATCCAGCACTTGGGCGGGGGATGTGGTCGGCACTATGGTACGAATGTACCATAATTGTCTAATTACTGGACAACTGTCCAGTAATAGTGTCAAGTCCACAGGAGCAGGTCCATGGCCATGCCCGACACAGCACGGGTCGTCGTAGTCGGCGGCGGGATCGTGGGCGCCAGCGTGCTCTACCACCTGGCCAGTGAGGGCTGGACCGACACTCTGCTCGTTGAGAAGGCCGAGTTCACGTCCGGCTCCACGTGGCACGCCGCCGGCCAGGTCACCCACTCGGTGTCCAGTTACACGCTGGCCTTCATGCGGAAGTACGCCACTGAGCTCTACGCAGTGCTCGAAGCCGAGACCGGGGTGGCTACTTCGTGGCACGAATCAGGCTCCTTCCGGGTTGCCTACGAACCTGTTGAGGTCGACTGGCTGAAGGGCCAACTGGGAGTCGGCGCCTACGCCGGGCTTGAGATGGACTGGGTGGGCCCCGAAGTGGTCGCCAAGCACCACCCCCTCTACGACGTATCGAATGTCGTGGGCGCTATCTGGACGCCCCGGGACGGCCATGTCGACCCGTCAGGCGCCACCAACGCCTTGCTCACCGGGGCCCGCAACCGGGGCGCCTCCACCTCCCGCCGCAACCGGGTGCTCGAGATCAACCGACGCCCGGACGGCGACTGGGACGTCGTAACCGAACAGGGCACCGCCACATGCGAGCATGTGGTCAACGCCGCCGGCTGTTACGCCGACCGAGTGGCCCGCATGGTCGGCCTGCGGGTGCCGATGGCCAACGCCCTTCACGCCTACCTCATCACCGAGCCGGTACCTGAGATCGCAGCCCTTGAGCGTGAGCTGCCTGTCATGCGCGACGACTACCTCTCGGGATATATCCGCCAAGAACAGGAGTCAGGCCTCATCGGCATCTACGAGCAGGTCGGAGCCGAGGCGGCCTGGAATGACCAGCCGGGGTGGGAACTAGAGAACCCGCTGTTCCCGATCGACTACGAGATCATCGGCGACCGGCTCAAGCGGGCCTTCGAGTGCATGCCGTGCCTTGAGCCCCGAGGCATCAAGCGGACTATCCGAGGGGCCATCACCCACACCCCGGACGGCGAGGCCATGCTCGGCATGTCGGGCATCCCCAACTTCTGGATGGCTTGCGGCGCCCAGGTCGGCCTGGCAGACGGCCCCGGGCTGGGCCGGGAGCTAGCCCGCTGGATGGTGCATGGCGAGACCGTTCTCAGTGTGCGGAGCTACGACCCGCGCCGTTTTGGGTTCGTACCTGAAGGCGACTACGGGCGGGAGAAGGGTGTCGAGGACTACATGTACCGGCACCAGACACCGGTGCCGGGCCTCGAGCACCCTCATCTCCGCCCCTTGAAGGCCACGCCGGCCTACGAACGCCAGGCCGAGCTAGGCGCCGTGTTCACCCAGGTATACGGCTGGGAGCGCCCTAAGTGGTATCCGGGGGCCGCCGGGCTACCCGTCGAGGATGATGTCGGGTTCCGGCACGTGCGCTGGTTTGAGCCGGTGCGAGAGGAGGCCCGGGCCGTGCGGGAGAGGGTCGCGCTGCTCGACATGACAGCGTTCGCCAAGTTCGACCTGATGGGTCCGGACGCCTTCGAGGTACTGGACGGGCTGTGCGCCAACCGGCTTCCGAAGGTAGGTCGCATCGGCCTCAACTACTTCCTCACCCCAACCGGACGGGTCGAGAGCGAGATGACCGTGACCCGCTTGGCCGACGACCATTTCTACCTCGTGTCGGCTGCGGTGGGGGAGCTCAAAGACCGCGAGTACATGACCACCCACTGGCCGACCAGGCTCGACGCCATCCTGACCACAGTGTCCGAGGCCTTCGGTGTTCTGTCGGTGGTCGGGCCTTCAGCCCGCGACCTGCTGGCTCGATGCACCGCTGCCGACGTGTCCAACAGGGTCTTCCCGTGGCTGACCGCTCAGCAGATCATCGTGTGCGGGGTGGAGGTGCGGGCCCTACGGGTGGGTTTTGTCGGCGAATTGGGCTGGGAGCTCCATGCCCCGCTGGCCGACATGGGCACCCTATATGACGGTCTGTGGGTCGCTGGTACCGACCTCGGGGTCGCCAACGCCGGCCACCACGCTGTCAACTGCCTGCGCATGGAGAAGGGCTACCGCACCTCGCGGGACATGACCCACGACGTCGACCCCGTCGAGGCCGGCCTTGGGTTCTTTATCAAGCGCGACAAGGGAGACTTCATAGGCCGGGACGCCCTGCTAGCCCGCGACGAGCAGTCCCGCCGCTGGGCGTCGGCATACCTGGAGGTCGAGTGCGACATCGCCGAGTGCATCGGCGGTGAAGGGGTGTTCCGTGGCGACCGGGTTGTGGGCCTCACCTCGTCAGGCGGTTATGGCTACACCACCGGCAGGGTGTACGCCTTCGCCTTCGTGTCACCCGACGACGCTGTGCCAGGCACCGACCTAGAGGTCATGATCTTTGGCGACCGGTACCCGGCCCGGGTGCTCGCCGAGGCCGCCTACGATCCTGGAAACGAACGGCTACGGAGTTAGGGACAGATCAGCCCGGGATCGGCCGTTTCCGGAGTTGGGGACAGTTCGGCCCGAGGTGGGGCGACCAGGGGGTGTGTGTTGAGGATCACCCGGATCACGATGTGGGGGCTGGACCTTGCCCTGAAGCGGCCCTACTCGCTCTCGGGTGGGCGGCTCCACTTCGAGCGCCTCGACTCCACCATCCTGCGGCTCGACATCGACGAGGGGCTCGTCGGCTGGGGCGAAGGGTGTCCGTGGGGGTCCACCTACCTGCCGGCCTTCGCCCTTGGGATCCGAGCCGGCGTGGCTGAACTGGCTCCCACCGTTCTGGGGCTTGACCCCCGTCGTACCGACGTCGTCTACAGGGCCATGGACCTGGCGCTACCCGGTCACGGCTACGTGAAGTCGGCCATCGACATGGCCTGCTGGGATCTTGCGGCCCAAGCAGCCGGCCTCCCGCTCTGTGACCTGCTGGGCGGGAGGACTGATGGCTCAGTGCGGCTCCACTCGTCCATACCATCAGGCACCGTCGACGAGCTCTTGGCTGAGATCGACCTGGCTAGGGCCGAGGGCTACACATTCCATTCGGCCAAGATCGGCGCCGACGTGGAAACTGACGTTGAACGCATGCGGACCCTCGACGCAGCCATGGGCCCAGGAGAGGAACTCACTTTCGACGTCAATCGCTCCTGGACTCCCGCCGAGGCGATCACCGCGCTGAACACCACCCGGGAGATTCTCCGAGTGGTGGAACAGCCCTGCCAGACCTACTGGCAACACCTGGCAGTGCGGGCCGCGGTCGGCCAGCCCCTGGCTATCGACGAGTCGCTCGTCACCGTTGATGACATGGTCCGGGCGGTCGGCGACCGGGCCTGCGAGGTGGTCGGCCTGAAGGTCGGCAGAGTGGGAGGGATCACCCCGGCCCGTCGCATCCGGGACGTGGCGGTGGCTGCGGGGATCCGGATGAACGTCGAGGACACCGGGGGCACCGCCCTATCGGCCACCGCGGCGGTACATCTGGCCCAGGCGACCCCTGAGCCGTTGCGGCGGGCCACCTGGCTGTGCTTCGACCATCTGACCGACAACCCGGTGGAGGGAGGTGTGGCCAACGACGGGGGTACGGCTACCGCCCCGGATTCCCCGGGCATCGGCGCGGTTCCCGACCAGGCCGCGCTAGGCCAACCGCTGGCCATCTTCGAGGCCAACCGGTGAATAGCCCCCTCGGTCGCCTACTCGGATGGGACCGAAGAACCGTTGCTAACCCTCGGGGCAACGGAGAGTTGCGCCCGGTTGTTCTCATGGTCGTAGAGGATCTCTAAGTTGGCTGCCAATTGTCGGGCTCACGCCCAAAACACCCAAACAAAGGAAGTGACGCCATGAGCGGACCCGAGACCTTCTCCGAGCTCAGCCGAACAATTCTGGTCGACGGACAGTTCAGGCGAAGCACCTCGACCGAAGGGCGCGATGTCGTCGACCCTGCGACCGAGGAAGTCCTGACCGAACTGGCGGAGACCAGCCCTGACGAGATCGACCATGCGGTGGCATGCGGTCATGCCGCGCAGAAGACCTGGTGGGCCATGAGTGGGCTCGAGCGAGCCGAGGCAATGCACGAGGTGGCGAACGAGCTGCTCAGAATCAGGCAACCGCTCGCTGAAACTCTCACCCGCGAGATGGGCAAGCCGTACAAGGAGTCAGCCGATGAGGTCGACTGGTCGGTGTCGGCCATCCGCTACTACGCGGAGATCGGCCGGAACGACATGGGCCGGGTCATAGGCAATGCAGTAGCCGGCCACCTCAACTACACCCTCAAGTTACCCCTCGGCGTGGTCGTCTCGATTCAGCCGTTCAACTACCCGATGACGTTGCTGGCGTGGGAGGGCGCCGCCGCGCTGGCAGCCGGCAACGCCGTCATCGTCAAGCCGTCGGAGTACACGTCGATCACCACCTTGCTGTTCGCCGAAGCGTTCAACCGGCATCTGCCGCCTGGCCTGTTCCAGGTCATCACCGGGGCGGGAGAGGCCGGCCGGCGTCTCGTCGAACACGAGAACACCAACATGGTGGCGTTCACCGGCAGCGTGCCGACGGGCCGGGCCATCGCCGCCACGTGCGGGCAGATGATGAAACCAACGCTCATCGAGACCTCTGGCAACGATCCGTTCATCGTGATGCCGTCAGCGCCCATTGATGTCGTGGCAAGGGGCGCGACCTTCGCCGCCTATATGAACTGCGGCCAGATCTGCGTGTCGGCCGAGCGTTTCTTCGTACATGAGGACGTGCATGACGAGTTCGTAGAGCGCCTCGAAGGCCACGCCAAGGCCATCCGCGTCGGCAACGGGCTCGATCTCGTCGACATGGGCCCGATGGTGTCCGAAAGGGAACGCACCCGATACGAAGGTGTTCTCGCCACTGCCAGTGAACAGGGCGCAACGCTGACACTCGGAGGTGGCCGTCCTGACGATCAGGAAAAGGGCTGGTTCGTCGAGCCAACCATTCTCACCGACTGCTCGCCGGACATGGACATCTTCCGGAGCGAGAGCTTCGGGCCGGTGGCCCCGATCTGCAAAGTGAGCAGCTTCGACGAGTCGCTGGCGCTGGCCAACGACTCGAAATTCGGTCTCGGCGCGTGTCTGTACACGACCGACATGAAGGAGGCCATCCGCGCATCGGAGGAGCTGGACGGAGGAATGGTCTGGGTCAACGCACCACTGCTCGACAACGACGCTGGTCCGTTCGGTGGCACCAAGAGCAGTGGGATGGGTCGCCAGCTCGGCAACGAAGGGCTCGAAACATTTCGGTCGACGAAGCTCATCTGGATCGACCCCGATTGCAGCGCCCAGGACTTCTGGTGGTTCCCGTACTCCGACGCCGAGTCGTATCCGAAGGGATAAGACAGTGCTGCGTGGAACAGAACACATCGTCGACCCGTTCGACCTCGGTTTCTCTGCCGATTCAGCGCTGTCGAAGTCCTTGCCGGCGCAGTTCTACACGGATCCTTCCATGTTCGACCGCGAACGTGAACAGATCTTCTTTCGGAGTTGGATCTTCGTCGGTCACGTGTCCGACGTCGCAGCTGTCGGCGATTACTTCACCACCTCGGTGTTCGATCAGAGCGTCGTCGTTGTGCGAGGCAACAAAGGCGAGATCAGCGCGTTCTACAACGTCTGTCGCCACCGCGGCCACGATCTGCTCTGCGATGCAGGTCGGGTGGCTCGAATCACCTGCCCGTACCACGCATGGACATACACCCTCGATGGAACGTTGGTCGGGGTTCGCAACGCCGATCAAGTCAGTCAGTTCTCCAAAGACGACTACTCGTTGAGTCCGGTCGGAGTGGAAACACTCGCGGGTTTGATCTTCATCAACCTCGACACCGAAGCACCATCGCTTGCTCATGCCGCCGATGGATTGGACCAAGAGATCAGGTCGTTCGTCCCTGACTGCGACAACCTCGTCCACGCCCATCGCGATCACCACATCATGAGGTGCAACTGGAAGATCGCCGTCGAGAACTGGTCGGAGTGTTACCACTGCCAGATCGTCCACAAGCCTCTGGCAACCGAGTACATCGACTTCACGACATTCCGCATCGAGTTGAAGCCGCTGTACCAACGACAGCGAATGAAGCTCAGGGCAGCCATGGTGGAAACCGCTTCGACCGAGGGCGATGCGAACGGAATCGACGAGCAGGCAAGCTGGACGCTGCTGCCAAATCTTGGAATTCAGATCGTGCACGGCGGCTACCTCATGACGGCACAGTGGAGACCAATCGATGCCGACCATTGCGAGTTCGTCGAAAATTGGTACCTGCCAACAGCGGAGCCAACCGATCATCAACGCGAGCTGTTCCGGTTCAGGGCCGAGTACACACAGCCAGAGGATCTTGCCGTGTGTGAGGGCGTCCAGCGTGGCCTGCACAGCCGCGGCTTCGGAAACGGGCGACTGATGGTCGACGCAGACCACACGGTGCTCAGCGAACACGGTTCGCACCACATCCAGCACTGGGTGGCTCAGAAACTGATGGGGCAATGATCGAGACCGGCGCAACTGATTCGTCGAACGGTCCACTCGAGGGGATCAGAATTCTCGACCTCACCTGGATGCTGTCTGGACCATACTGCACGATGCTGCTTGCAGATATGGGGGCTGATGTCATCAAGGTCGAGAGCCCGACCGGTGACCCCATGCGTGAGGTCGGCCCACATCTACCCGACGACGAAGAGCGGCACTACGGGGGATATTTCCAAAGCGTCAATAGGAGCAAACGCAGCATTGTTCTCGACCTCAAGACCGCCGAGGGCAGATGCGAGCTGTTCGCCCTGGCCGAGACTGCCGACGCGGTCGTCGAGAACTTCCGCTCCGGCGTCATGGAACGCCTCGGCGTCGGCTACGAACAGCTCCACGAGGTGAACCCGTCGCTCGTCTACACCTCGCTTCGCGGTTTCGGCGACAAACGAAGCGGAGCAACCGAGCTCAACGACCGTCCCGCCATGGACTACACCGCTCAGGCCATGAGCGGGTTCATGAGTGTCACCGGACCGCAAGGACAGCCAACCAAGGCAGGACTAGGAGTCGGCGACATCTTCCCTGGCGCCCTCACTGCACTAGGCGTGGTGAGCGCGATCTTGTCGGCAAAACGCACAGGGCAAGGCCAATACGTCGACATCGCGATGTACGACGCCATGGTGTCGCTGTGCGAGCGGATCGTGTACCAGTACGGCTACACCGGTATCGACCCGCTCTCGGTCGGGAATCGTCATCCGCTGTGGTCGCTCTATAACACCTTCGAGACCACAGACGGGTTCGTGTGCATCTCGGCGGTGTTCGACCACGAGTGGGTGAAGCTCGCCGCGGCGATGGGCCAGCCAGACCTCGGCTTCGACGAACGATTCGCGACCGCAGAGAGTCGGTTGGCCAACGATGACGAAGCCAACGAGATCGTTCTGGCGTGGACCAAGGCACGCAGCCGCGCCGAAGTCCTCGAAGCCGTCGGTGACACGGTGCCTGTCGCCCCGGTGCAGTCGGCCAAGGATCTCTTCGACGACGCCCACCTCCGCCAGCGCGAGATGATCGTCGAAGTCGAACACCCAGGTTCGTCACAACCAGGAAGGGTGGCAGGCGTACCGATCCGGTTCCTATCGACGCCAGCCGGCGTGAAGTCGCGCGCACCGATGTTGGGTGAACACAGCGCGGAGATCCGCGCCGAACTGCTCGATCGCACCGATCGCGACACCGACTGTGGCTGACCGGAACCACGTCCTGCGAGGCGCAGCATCGGTCATCGGTGTTGGTTCGACCGACTACGCAGCCCTGAGAGCAACGGGGCAACCAGTGGCGCCCCTCGAGCTCGCGAGTCGTGCCATCCGGCTGGCCCTCGAAGACTGTCAGCTCGACATCTCCGACATCGACGGACTGATGACCATGAACCTCCTGTGGGACGAGCTCGCGCTTCGAGAATCGATGCAAGACCTGCGCGTCATCGCCGAATATCCGGCTGGTGGTCGCTGGGTTGTCCCTGCTCTGCTTCAGGCCACTGAGTCGCTTGCGGTCGGGTCCGCAGATGCGATTGTGGTGGTTCTGGCTCTCTCACAGCTCGCGAGCTACGCCGACTCGGCTGCGCCAGGCGCGAACACGGCATTCGAGGCAATGCACGCGACGGGAGGCCCTGGGGCGCACTCGGCGCTCATGGCCCGTCGATACAGCCACGAGTTCGGCGGCTGCGGAGCAGCACTGCGCGAGATCGCTATCTCGAACCGGAGCAATGCCAACCTGAACAGTCGAGCGGTGTATCAAAACCGAATCACCGCCGACGACTATCACGCGGCTCGCTACATCGCTGATCCCCTCAGGTTGTTCGACTACTGCATGGTGAACGACGGAGCAGTTGCGCTGGTTCTCAGCAGAACCGCCGAGCACTCGGCGGGGCGCGCGGTGTCGATCGGTGGGCTGGCGGCTTCGGCTCGGCAAGGTACTCACTACAGCGCCCCCGACTTCTACTTCCGCCAGTCTCAGGACGCAGCGGCCGAGATGTTTGCGATGGCCGACCTCACAGCCGCTGACATCGACCTGATTCAGATCTACGACAACTACACCCCATCGGTGCTCTTCGCCCTCGACGGGTTCGGGTTCACCGAACGAGGTAGTGCCGGCCGCTTCGTCGAGGAGGGCAATATCACACGATCGGGTTCGCTGCCGTTGAACACCAGCGGCGGGCACACCTCGGAGGCATACATGCAGGGAATGAACCTAGTGGCCGAAGCGGTGACACAACTTAGAGGCGAAGCTGGGGAACGCCAGGTCGCAGGGGCGGCAACGGCGTGCTTCATGTGTGTCACACCACTGGCGGGAGGGTGTGTGTTGTGGCGATGACCAACGAGCCCGGTGATCGCCCTGTCGAGCACGACCCTCACCCCGACTACCTTCCTCCGCGCAAGCCGTGGGCTGAGCCCTACTGGGAGGCACTGCCGGACGGAAAGCTGCTTCTTCAGCACTGCGAACAATGCAACGCTTTCGCCTACCCGCCCGTCGACGAACGCTGCTCGGTGTGCAAGTCGCCAACCAGTTGGCGCGAAGCCAGCGGCCAGGCCCGACTCTGGTCGTGGATCGTCTTTCATCATGAGTTCTTCGCCGGCTATCCACTCCCGGCTCCCTACACCGTGCTGATGCTTGAGCTGGCCGAAGGCATCCGCATGCTCGCCACCCTCGCTGGCGCCGAACCGGCTGACCTCGCCTGCGATGCGCCGATGGAGTTCCTCTCGCGAGAAGTTGCGCCGGGGGTCTTCATTCCCGGGTTCGCTCCAGCGTGATGACTCTCATCGAAGCAACGGAGCTGACAGGTACGACCCATATCTGGTTGTGGGGCACCTGGCCACCTCGCCACGAACTCGACGAGGCGATCGCGGACATCTGGGGGCAGGTGCTCGACGTGGATGAGGTCGACATCCACCACGACTTCTTCGCCGCTGGCGGGCACTCGCTGCTCGCGGCCGAACTGTGCGGGCGCTTGAACGATCGGTTCGGTTGGACGCTCAGGGTGATCGAGATCTTTGCCCACCCCACCGTCGCCCGGTTGTCCGACCACGGAGGGATGTCCGATGTGTGAGCTTCAGCGGTCAATGCGAGCAGGTTTCCGATGACGACCCTGCCCACCTACATGAACGCAATGCTGCTCGTCGGTCATGGCGGCGTCGACAAGCTTGAGTGGCGAAGCGATGCGCCAACCCCCGTTCCAGGGTCAGGCGAGATCGTCATTGCAGTTGATGCGTGCGGACTGAACAACACCGATATCAACACCCGGACTGCCTGGTACGCAGCTGCGGTAACTGACGGGACGACGAACCACTCGGCGAGTGACGCTGGGATCGACTCCCTGCGAGCTGACGCGACGTGGACTGGTCAACCCTTGACGTTCCCGCTGATCCAGGGAGCTGACGTCGTAGGGACGGCGGCGGCGCTTGGAGAAGGGGTCGATCGAGGCCTGTTGAATCGGCGAGTGATGATCGATCCTTGGGTTCTCGATTCCGACGATCCCAATGACCTCAGCCGAGCGCGCTATCTCGGATCCGAGATCGACGGAGGGTTCGCCCAGTACACGAAGGTCCCTGCGAAAAACGTCGTACCGGTCAGCTCCACGCTCAGCGACGCCGAGTTGGCAACGTTCGCCTGTTCCTATACCACCGCAGAGACGATGCTGGGACGAGCCAATGTTCAGCGTGACGAGGTGGTGGTTGTGACTGGTGCTTCTGGAGGAGTCGGCACCGCTGCGATACAGCTGGCCAAGGCGCGGGACGCGACGGTCATTGCCATCGCGGGCGCTGCAAAGGGCCATCAGCTGCTGGCGCTCGGCGCCGACTCTGTGATCGACCGAAGGGTTGACGATCTGTCGAGCGCTGTTGTCGATGCTGCGCCGGACGGCCGTATCGATGTCATCGCCGACGTGGTTGGATCTTCGATGTTCTCCTCGCTGGTGCCACTGCTGGCAGCCGGTGGACGGTACACGTCGTGCGGGGCCATTTCGGGACCGCTCGTTGAGTTCGATCTTCGTCATCTCATCTATCGAGACCTGAGGTTCATCGGCACGGCTGTGTGCCCGCCCGGCACGATGCGCCGGGTGGTCGACATGATCGAGGCGGGAGCGATTCGGCCGGTGCTTCATGCGACGTATCCGCTCGAGGAACTCGCGGTTGCTCAGGAGGCATTTGAGATCAAGCAGCATGTTGGAAACATCGTTGTCACCGTCGATACGACGTCGCAAGATCAGGGCATCAACCTGGCAAGCCCGGTTGACGACTCGCACACATGAAGCAGACCCAACATTCGGCAACCGGAGCCAGACGCGACCACGTGACGGGATCTTTGGCAGACGGCGTTGACCAGTTGATTGTCAGCGACACTTGGAGCGATCTGCGGAACTCTCGCGAGGCCCCTGAAATCGATGTCGACAGGCTGCGCGCCTATCGCACATCACGACTGAGGCCGGAGATCGAGAGAGCCCAGGTTGGGTTGCTGATCTTGATCAACCCGCTGAGCCTGCGCTACGCGTTGGACTACGAGGGCTACGCATTGTTCCAAGCCCACATTCCAGAGACGTACCTCTTCTATCCCGCTGATGGTCCGACCGTTCTCCATGGGGCATCGGGCCCGCCACCGACCACCGTCGATGAAGTTCGCCGAGCGCACTCGGTCAGCTGAGCAACGCGAAGAGGTTCCCGCTCGGACCGCCAGGAGGGTGTTGGAGGTGGGTCAGACACTTCCACCACAAGGCGTAGTAGCTGACGATCGGCGTGCCGATGGCCGTCTCCGCCGCCGGGATGAGGGAGAGGATCTTCCCCGGAATGCCCGGCACAACGATCGCCTCCGCCTCGGGAAAGCGCTCACCGACTTCGATGATGCTGTCCATCACCAGCGCGGGCTCGAACCCCTCGAATGACTGGGCCCACACCGTGTCGACATCGTCGGAGAGACCTTGGTCGACGAAACTCCGCGCTCCCACGACCTCCAGCCCCGCTCCGGTGAGAAAGGCGGAGTAGTGAGCGGTGTAGCCGGTGGGGTAGTAGACGCACGCCACGGCCACTCGGGTCGCCCTGAGGGCGTGGACGCCAGCCGGGACCGACAACCCCATCATCTCGAACGGCACACCGAGGCGATCGCTGATGGACTGCTGGAGCTCGGAGCCGCGCTCCCAGCCGTGAACCGACGAGAACGGGGTGCCCAGCTGCAGAACGACCTCCGCGCCCGCATCGACGAGCGACACCGCGCATTGCTCGATCTCGCCGGCCGTTTCGGCCATCTCGTCGAGCTCGTAGTCGAACGTCTGGTCCAGACGCATCTGGGTATGGAGCACGTCGATGCGCGGCGAGAGAGTCTGGAGCTCCTCCGCCGCGGTGTCGAAGTACCTCGGAGGAACGATGACGCCGACTTTGAAACGTAGCTCGACCATGTCACACCCAATGACTCGGCGGAGATCGGACGAGCTCAAAGTACCGCAGAGGACGCCCAGCGCCGCCACTGTCGAGGTGAACGACCGACCGTAGATGCCAATCGATGCGTCACGTCCGATGGCGAGCCGGTCGAATCCGTACAAGCCACCCACCCCGGTTCGTATGATCGATGAGGTTCAATGGCGCCATGACCCGACCGACCGGCGCCGACGACAACTTCGGCTTGAGGTCGGCCTGCTCATCATGATCAACCCCGTGAGCCTGCGATACGCCATCGACTATGAGGGGTACGCCTTGTTCCAGGCCCACATCCCCCGAGACCTACCTCTTCTACCCATCGACGGACCGATCATCCTCTACGGCTGCTCCGGCCCGCCCCCGCCCACCATCGACGAAGCACTTCCGGCCCGGCCCCTCGCGTTCTTCGACGCCGGCCCCGAACAGGCCGAAGCGTCGCGGCTGGTGCAAGACTCATATTTCGAGCTCGACGACCTCCTCGCCGTGCGTGATCAGATGATGGGAGCGGCGCGATGATCGCGGTTTTGGACCAGATCGAGCTGGGCCCCCGATGAAGCCGGAGAAATGGAAGAACCCCGACCTCAAGATGTTCCCGCACCAGGTCGGCTTCACATCGCCGCCCAAGGACTGGGATAGCGCCGTGAGCGACTTCGTGCGCATCTCGCCCGAGACGGTCGGTGCTCACGCCCGCCTCTTGCATGTATCCGACTATGCCCACGAGCTCTCCCAGCGAGCCGACAACTTCCATCTTCTTGACGAGGTCGTGCACTGCATGTCCAACGCAGGGGCGGATGTGGTGGGCCAGGTGGGCACGAACTGGGTTCATGCGGGAGGCACCGATGCCGACGACATCCGCCGCTTCACCAGCGAGGTGAGCGAGCGGTACGAAACTCCCTTCCACATGGCGGGGCTGTGCCTGGTAGAGGCATGCGAGGCGATGGGTGTCACGAAGGTGGCCTTGAACTCGGTCTACTTCTGGCCCGACTGGCGCGACGGCGTGGTGCGGTTCCTGCGCAGCGCCGGCCTCGACGTGGTGTGGGCGGGCAACTTCGTCGACCAGGGCTGGTACGACGACCAGCAGACTGTCAACGACAGGACCTGGATCTTCCCCGGCGATCTGGCGTCGGATTCGATGCGACGAGTCGCGGAATCGGCACCTCGGGCCGAAGCGATCCTCGTGAACGGCATGCCCAACTGGCGTCGTCCCGATGGTCTTCCCCAGCGCACCCTGGCCCGCGTGTCAGAGCTCGAGGCCCAGGTGGACAAGCCGGTGATCTCCGCCGACGTGGCACTGTACTGGGCGATCTTTCGCACCCTTGGTGTGGCACCGTCAGGCAACCATGGTCGGCTGCTCGATTCGCTCCCCCGCCCTGAGCAACGGGCAGAGGCCTGATGTTTCTCGCCCTTTGGGCAACGCCCCGATCGACCTCGACCGCCTCGGCAGCGGTACCTCTCGAACGTTTACTCCACCGGCCAGAACGGCCAGTTGCCGAGTTGGAACGGCTGACGCCTAGAACACCAGCACTCGTCTGGCCGAACCGCTTCCTCCACGCAGGCAGTCACGGGGGTGACACACCCTGACGTTCGCAGGCCGCGTACAGGCCGCGAGACATCGCGAAACAGTGCGAAACGACGCGAACCAGTGATCAACCCAAAC
>Ga0315338_1002130_pt1 | contig 20900 bp, 24 predicted proteins | sample ASW8metaG_FD_204518 | JGI IMG/M metagenome (GOLD analysis project Ga0315338, IMG submission 204518) | Ammonia-oxidizing marine archaeal communities from Monterey Bay, California, United States - ASW #8 | ecosystem: Environmental > Aquatic > Marine > Coastal | place: USA: California | collected... | reverse complement strand
AGGGAGAGGGATTCGAACCCTCGATACGGTTGCCCGTATACACGCTTTCCAAGCGTGCGCCTTCAGCCACTCGGCCACCCCTCCAGGTGGATAAAATCTAACATAGAGACCCCATACGATCCTATATCCCGGTTTCTCGGCAGGAGAAGGCCCCCAGGCGATGCGGGGCCATCGGCAAGGGGGCTCGAAGCCCCGAGAAGCCGGGATATAGGACCCGAAGGGCGGCTTCCTAAGCCCACCGGATGCGTTGCCCGATGCTTGTGATGCGCCAGCATCACCACGCATCGCGCGCCTTTCCGGATGAACTTGGGAAGCCGTCGTATGGGGTCCCTATGTTGGATTCTATCCACTAGGAAGGCGAAACCTAGCCGAGGCGTCCCCGGCCCGCAACGGTTTTGGGACAAGCGCCAGGACAAGGGCCTATTCCTCTTTCTGGGCGTGCTCCCAATCGGCGATGAACTGATCGATGGTGTCGCGGGCCGGCTTGCAGGCCTCGCCCTGGATCTCGGCGCGAAGGTAGATCTGCACCAGGGTAAAGGCGGTCAAGGCCGCGTCGTCGCGTTTGCGCCGGGCTTCGTTGTGCAGCCTCTTGTATTCGTCGATGCCACGCTTAAGCCCGATGACCCCAGACTCGAAGATATCATGGGCCCTGGCAAGGTGCTCGGCGGTCATCAGTGCCGCGTCGCGCACCGTTTCCGTGCGGAAGGACTGGCAGGCGTACTCGATGATGTCGCTGGCATCCTTGTTGAGCCGCCGGATTTCGCCTTTTGATCTGTTGCCGAACAGTCCGAACATGTTTCCTTCTCTTGTAAATTTTTCCTTGTCCAGGGTTCCCCCATCCACGCCTCTAGGGCGATGATATAGTGTGCGCCCCACGGCCCAACCCCAAGAATGAAAGGACGGGACCCCATGCCCTTGCAACGCCACGCTACGGACTTCGAAAACCTAACCCCCGAGACCCTTGCCGCTTGGCGGGAGATTCCGCCGGCCATCGTCTCGGACTGCATGAACCGCACCCATTCCATGGCCGCCGCCATCAAGCCCCTGAAGCCCGGCACCGTCCTCGCTGGCCAGGCCCGCACGGTGACGTCCATGGTCGGCGACAACGGCATTTCGCACGCCGCCCTGGCACTCGTCAATAGGGGCGAGGTCCTGGTCATCGACGCCGGAGGGTACGAGGACGTCGCCGTTTGGGGCGCCATCATGACCCACGCCGCCATCGCGCGAGACATCGCCGGCGTGGTCATCGATGGTGCCGTGCGCGACGCCGCCGAGATCCGCGAGCTGGGGTTTTCGTGCTATGCCCGCGCCAACGTACCGTCGGGCCCGCACAAAGGATTCGGCGGCATCATCGACGGGCCGATTTCGTGCGCCGGCTGTCCGGTTAAGCCCGGCGACATCGTCATCGGCGACGACGACGGCATCGCCGTGGTACCGCTGGAATGGGCCGAGGACATGCTGGCGGCGTCGAAGAAAAAGCTGGCCCAGGAACAGGATACCCTGAAACAAATCACCGAAGGCAAGACCACGGCCGAGTTGCTGGGGATCGACGAGCCGGAAATGATTAACTAGGAACTTCTCCCGGCGGCGGTTCGAATTGGTTAGAAATTCCGCTTACGATTCGGCGAAACCCGGAAACCGGAAATTGACCTATTAAGGAACGGAAATGGACCCGCAATTCACCGACCTGAAGGCACTCGATATCTGGCGCCGCGCCCTCGTCTCCAGCGTCCGGCTGGAAGCGCCAGACCTGTCGGCCCGGCAGATGGTGCTGCTGTTGAGCGTCTACCTGACGCCGCCGCCACACAGGGTGCGCGGGCTGGCCCAGTCCCTGAAGGTATCGAAGCCGGCCATCACCCGCGCCGTCAACCGGTTGAGTGAGTTCGGCCTGACGCGGCGCAAGACCGACGAGGCCGACCGCCGCAGCGTATTCATCCAGCGCACCGTCAAGGGCTCCATGTTCCTGCGCGAATTCGGCGAACTGATCGTCAGCGCCGCCAACGCCGGGGACGCCGACAACGCCAGCGGCCTGCCGCCCGGTTAATAATCTTGAACAGGATTCCCCGCTCAGGCGGGGGTGTAGCCCTGGCCGACCGGCGGCCGGAAGCGGCTGAGGTACGTCGGCAGGATCGATTCCGCGGTCACCGGATCGATGCCGAGGTCCCCGAACCCGTCGGCGCCAGGTGTTACCACGTTGTCGCGTATGAGAAGGCAGACCTGGTCGCGGGTCAGGAGCGGTTTTGGCCACAATTCCAAGAACCAGGCGTCGAATTTGGCCAGGCCGAACGGAATCGGTACCAGGAAGCGCTTGCGTCCCGTTTCGCTTAGCAGCAACTCCATGATCTCCTTGAAGCTGTAGACCGCCGGCCCGCCGAGTTCATAGGTCTTGGAGGCGCAATCCCCGGGCCGGGCCAGGATTCGCATGATCGCTTCGGCGACGTCGCCGACGTAAACTGGCTGGAACTTGGTACCGCCGTCGCCGTAGAGGTCGATGTCGACAAGGCCGCCTTCGGGAAACAGCGTGATCCTGGGCCACAACGGACACCCGAACACAGGCAGCACTGGCGTCAGCCGCGACAATACAGCGAAGAGGTTGAAGAAATTGTCCTCCGGGCCGAAGACGACGCTCGGGCGGATGATGGCGGCGGCGGGCAAGGCTTGGCGGACCACTGCTTCGCCGGCCGCCTTGGTGCGCCCGTACAGGGCCGGCGATTGCTCGTCGGCGCCGAGGGCGGAAACATGGACCAGCGCCTGGACCCCGGCCGCGGCGGCGGCGGCGGCGACATTGGCGGCGCCTTCGACGTGGATACGCTGAAAAGTGCGCCGTCCGCGCTGGTAGAGGATGCCGACCAGGTTGACCACTTGATCGGCGCCTTCAATGGCGGCCGCAACCTGCGTCGGGTTTGTGATGTCGGCGGGCCAGGGAACGATCTGACCGACGTCGCCATCAATTTTGAGGAAATTGGCGGCCTCAACGTCGCGGATGGCGACACGGACGCGCTGGCCGGCGTCGGCCAGCCGCTTGACCAGATGACGGCCCAAAAAACCGGAGCCGCCGAAAACGGTTACTACGGACTGATCCAAGGGGCCGCTCCTGTTATGGCTGGTGTCGGGCGGCGGCTTGGCGCCGGTCCCGGAAAAGGCGGGGCCGGAACCTCACCGGCGCATGGATACCGGCTTACAATGTCCGCCCGAACCCCGTCAACCCCGATGGTGAATGGCGGTTGACATACCCGTCCGGGCGGATTAACGACTGTCCCCGTCAACACCCTTTGACGCAACCATTTCCCGGCGCCCAGGTGGCGGAATTGGTAGACGCGCAGGTTTCAGGTACCTGTGGCCGCAAGGTCGTGGAAGTTCGAGTCTTCTCCTGGGCACCATTATTTCCGGCTCCCACGGTCCGCCTTGGGGCCACCGGAGCCAAAGGCCAAAGAACAAGGAGCCCGGAGCCGTTGAAACCGAAAGCCAAATCCATTGAGGTCCACAAGAACGACCTGCCGGACGGGCTGGATCTGGGCGACATCGTTGCCGTGGATACGGAAACCCGGGGCCTGAAACTGGGACGCGACCGGCTGTGCCTGGTCCAGGTGTCGGCCGGAGACGGAAATTGCCATCTGGTGCAGTTCTCCGAGGGGGGGTTCGATGCCCCGAACCTGAAGGCGCTGATCACCGATAAGGCGGTCACCAAGATCTTCCATTACGCCCGTTTCGACATGGCGGCAATCCAGACATACCTCAGCGTTTGGTGTGAGCCGGTCTATTGCACCAAGATCGCCTCGATCCTGGTTCGTACCTATACCGACCGCCACGGCCTCAAGGACGTATGCAAGGAATTCCTGGGCGTGGACCTGTCCAAGGAACAGCAGTCGTCTGACTGGGCGGCGGAGACGTTGACGCCCGAGCAAATCAATTACGCCGCCGCCGACGTGCTTTACCTGCATGAAATCAGGGCTAGGCTGGACGCCATGCTGGCGCGCGAAAACCGCCAGGAATTGGCCGAAGCCTGCTTCGGTTTCCTGAAGACCCGGGTCGAATTGGATCTTGCCGGTTGGCACAACGAAGACGTTTTCACTCACTAAAGGCTGGCGAAATAACCATAACCTTCGGGTTTTGTTGATTTTTCCGGGCTTGAAGTGCATACTCCCGGCGAGTTTAAGTGCGCTGGGAGTTAAGGTTTTTTTTCGCTCTTTTGGCTTAAACCTCGGGTATTGGTAACGCTTTTTCCTGGCCCGACGGCCGGGCGAGGTGGGCGGTCCCCCTGGTGGATGACGAAAACCGAGGCTTGTTCCGCCAAGCCCGGATCCGCACCAAGACAATAACATGACGGGAAGAATTGGATAGCGGTTCGACATGAGTTCACCTCCGGCTATGCCAAAATCAGATTCCGACGGGCGCCAAGACGCCACTACGGGGGCCGATATTTCCTCCGCTAAAAGGGTGCTCGGCATTGAAGCCGCGGCTTTGGACGCCCTGGCCAAAAGCCTGGGCGAGCCGTTCTGCCGTGTCCTCGACGTGATGGCCGCGGTCACCGGGCGCATCGTCGTCACCGGCATGGGCAAAAGCGGGCACGTCGCCTACAAGATCGCCTCCACCCTGTCGTCCACCGGCACCCCGGCGCTGTTCGTGCATCCGGCTGAGGCGTCGCACGGGGATCTGGGAATGATCGCCAAGGGTGACGCGGTGTTCGCGTTGTCGAATTCCGGCGAAACCACGGAACTGGCTGATCTGGTGGCCTATGCCAAGCGTTTTGAAATACCGCTGATTGCCGTCACCGGCGGCGCCGACAGCGCGCTGGCTGAAGCGGCGGATGTTTCCCTGGTGTTGCCGCAAAGCGAGGAAGCCTGCCCGATGGGCCTGGCGCCGACGACGTCGACGACGGTGATGATGGCGCTCGGCGACGCCATTGCCGTGGCGCTTCTGGAACGCAAGGGCTTCTCGCCCGACCAATTCCACGTCCTGCATCCGGGGGGAAAGCTGGGCCGCCGGCTGCTCAAGGTCACCGACATCATGCACACGGATGAGGAATTGCCGCTGGTCGGCCCCGGGAAATCCATGGCCGACGCGCTGATCGAAATGACGGCCAAGAGCTTCGGTTGCGCCGGCATCGTCGATGCCAAGGGAAAGCTTGAAGGGGTGATTACCGACGGCGACCTTCGCCGCCACATGAGCCCCGAACTGCTATCGCAAAACGTAAATGACATCATGACCAAGGAGGCCAAGACCATTGGGCCTGAGATGCTGGCCAGCGAAGCGGTGGGGTTCATGAACGCCAATTCCATCACCAACGTTTTCGTCGTCGAAGGCGGGCGTGCCGTCGGCATCCTTCATATCCACGACTGCCTGCGCGCCGGCGTGGCATGAAACCCCTGGGGGGGGGGCGCTGGTAACGGATTATGAGCACGCTTAAGACCGCCGCCGGTTTCCCCCTGGCCCCCCAACCCACGGCCCGGGTTCGCCGCCGCTCGTTTATGGAAAACAAGGCGCGGCCGAAACATCTGAAATGGTATAGCCGCTTCGTCCAGATGATGAAGTTTCTGTTGCCGACGGTGGCGTTGGTGTTGATCGGGCTGGTTCTGGCGTGGCCCTATCTGAAAACGGAAGATTTGAAGTTCCGCCTAAGCTTTGCCGCTTTTACCGCGGCTCAGACCGAAGACCCCTCCATGATCAATCCCCGTTATGTCGGCTTCGACAAAGACAACCAGGCCTTTTCCATCACCGCCGACCTTGCCCGCAAGCTGAGCGGCGAATTGTCGAACGTGGAACTGGAAATGCCGAAGGCGGACATTACGTTGAAAGACGGCACCTGGCTGGTTCTGACGGCCGAAACCGGCATTTTCCGGCGAACGGAGAAAACCCTGGACCTGGAGAGCGCGGTCAACTTGTTTCACGATTCCGGTTTTGAATTCCGCACTTCGCGGGCCATCATCGAACTGGAAAAAGGCGCCGCTTGGGGAACTGTCCCCGTTCACGGACAGGGGCCGTTCGGCGATCTGAGCGGCGAAGGCTTCTACCTTATTGACAAGGGCAAGACCATCATCTTCACCGGCAGGTCGAAACTGGTAATCTATCCGAAGGGCGGAAAGATACTTAAATGACGATTTTTCAGTTCATTACCCGACGGTTATTTCGGCCCCGCACGGAGGCCCGAAGCCTGGTTCTTGGCCTGTGGACGGCGGCGGTTTTCTCAGGCGGCTTCTCTATCGGTTTCGGGGGCGGTTTTGGGGGCGTCGCCTTTGCCCAAAGCCTCAATTTCAGCGGCGGCGCTTCCGATTTGCCGATCGAGATTTACGCCGACGACGGCATCGAATGGCAGCAGGAGAACCTGGTCTTTCTGGCCCGCGGCAATGCCCGGGCGGTGCGCGGAGAGGTCACGGTATTCGGCGATGAACTGCGTGCGTACTACCGGGAAAATCCCGACGGCAGTACCGATATCTGGCGCCTGGACGCCTATGGCAAGGTGCGGATCAAAACCGCGCAGGAAACGGCCTACGGGGAAAAGGCCATCTATCAGATCGACAAAGGGGTCATGGTGTTGTCCGGGGGCCGGGTGCGGCTGGTCACCGCCACCGATGAAATTTTCGCCGACAGGCAGATCGAATATTGGGAAAACAAGCAGATGGCGGTGGCCCGCGGCAACGCCCTCGCTGTACGTGAAAAAAAACGTCTGCATGCCGATGTGCTGGCCGCCTATTTCCGCGTCGACAAGCAAGGCGAAAACAAGCTTTACCGCATTGATGCCTTCGACCGCGTCAAGATCGTCACCGATACGGATACCGTGACGTCGGACCGAGCCGTTTACAATGTTGAAAGCGGTATCGCGACGTTGATCAGGTCGGTTAAGCTTGTACGTGGGCAAAACGTGTTAAGGGGTTGTAGCGCAGAGATAAATTTGAATGAGGGAGTCAGTAAATTGTATAGTTGCCCAGCCACCGCCGCCGGCGCCGGAAAACGTGCCCGGGGCGTGTTGAGGCCGAAAAGGAAAGAGCAAAGTAAAGTTCAGCCGATAGCCGGGCCGAAAGTTCAAAAATAGGCTTACAGGAAACCGATGGTTCCGATTTCATGACCGATGACATAAAAAAAACGCCACCCCCGCCCCGACCCCCCGGAACGCCCCCCGGAACGCCCCTCGGAACGCCCAAGGCGCCCGGGAAAGCCGCCCTCGCAACCGCCCCCCGAACCGTCCCCGAAACCGCCCAGGCCGGTCCGCGCCTGGTCGCCCATAATCGGGGACTGTTGGCCAAGAACTTGGGCAAGCGGTTCAAGAAACGGCCCGTGGTCCGGGGCGTTACCATATCCCTGCAGCGGGGCGAGGTGGTCGGCCTTCTCGGTCCCAACGGGGCCGGCAAGACGACTTGTTTCTACATGATCACCGGCCTGATGCCGCCGGATTACGGAACCATCATCCTCGACGGCGAGGACATTTCGGACCTGCCCATGTACCGACGGGCGCGGCTCGGTATCGGGTACTTGCCCCAGGAAGCATCGATCTTCAGGGGGCTCAGCGTCGAGAACAACATCCGCGCCGTCTTGGAAGTGGTGGAAAAAAACCGCAACCGCCGCGAAGCCATCCTGGAGGCGCTTTTGGCTGAGTTCTCCATCACCCATCTGCGCCGAACGCCAGCCCTGGCGCTGTCGGGCGGGGAGCGCCGCCGGGTCGAAATCGCCCGCGCATTGGCGTCCAACCCCCATTTCGTGCTCCTGGACGAACCGTTTGCCGGCATTGATCCGATTGCCGTCGGCGACATTCGCGACCTAGTGGCGCACCTGAAGGACCGCGGCATCGGGGTGCTGATCACCGACCATAACGTCCGTGAGACGTTGGATGTCATCGATCGCGCCTACATTATTCACGACGGCATAATGTTGATGGAAGGCGTGCCTTCCGAGATCGTCGGCAACGAGGATGTCAAGCGGGTTTACCTGGGTGACCGGTTTAACCTTTAACCTTCATAAACGGGGTCGGGGCCGGCCATGGCACTGACCCCTCGCCTCGAACTGCGCCAAAGCCAATCGCTGGTCATGACGCCGCAACTGCAGCAGGCGATCAAGCTGCTGCAGTTCTCGAACCTGGAACTGGCCGAATACGTCGAACAGGAGCTTGAGAAAAACCCCATGCTCGAGCGTGACGGGGAAGACCACCGCGACCGGGACGACGGCCCCTCCGAAAGCGCAGACCCTCCCCCAAGCGCCGACGCAACGGAATCCCTGGAATCCATCGATTTCGACGTCATCCAGCCGGCCGAGATCGAAGACGATGCACGCGATGTCGATTACGACAACCTCTATTCCGACGGTGGCTCCGCCGAAGGCGGGCACGTAGCACCACAGTTCGCCAACGCTGGTCTCGGTGGTGGCGGTTTCGATACCCTGGCGCCCGATTTGGAAGAAACCCTTTCGCAAAAAGCATCGCTCCGCGATCACCTTAATGGCCAGTTGACCATGGAACTGGACGATCCGGTGGACCGGCTGATCGGGTTGCACCTGATCGACATGTTGGACGAGGCCGGCTACATCTCGGGCGAACTGGAAACGGTGGCCGAGATACTGGACTGCACCGTTGATCGGGTCGAGGCGACCCTGGCCAAGGTCCAACAGTTCGACCCGCCCGGCATCTTCGCCCGCAGCCTGTCCGAATGCCTAAGCCTGCAACTGGCGGATAAGGACCGGCTCGATCCGTGCATGAAGGCTTTTTTGGACAACCTGGAACTATTGGGCAAGCGGGATATCAAGGGCCTGGCCAAGGCCTGCGGCGCCGACGCCGAGGACGTAGCCGACATGATCGACGAGATCAAGGCGCTGGATCCCAAGCCGGCGCTCGCCTTCGATCACTCTATCGCCCAGCCGATCACCCCTGACGTGCTAATGCGCCCGGCACCGGGCGGCAACTGGATCATCGAACTGAATACGGATTCGCTGCCCAAAGTGCTGGTCAACAACCACTACTATGCCTATGTCAGCCGCCAGACGCGATCGAAAAAGGAAAAGCAGTATATCACCGAGCAGTTCCAGTCGGCGAACTGGCTGGTCAAGTCCCTGCATCAACGCGCCACCACTATCCTCAAAGTCGCCAGCGAGTTGGTCCAGCAGCAGAGCGCCTTTTTTGCCAAGGGAGTGCAACACCTTATACCCCTGGTGCTGCGCGATATCGCCGAGGCCATCGAGATGCACGAAAGCACGGTCAGCCGCGTGACCTCGAACAAATACATGGCAACGCCCAGGGGCATCTATGAACTCAAATATTTCTTCACCCCGGCGATCTCGGCCACCGGTGGCGGCGTCCTTTCTGCCGAATCGGTCCGCCACCGCATCAAGGCTCTAATCGACGAAGAAGAACCAAAAAAAATTCTATCCGACGACAAAATCGTCGAAAACCTGAAATCGGAGGGAATCGAAATCGCCCGCCGCACAGTGGCCAAATACCGAGAATCTATGAGGATTCCGTCGTCCGTTCAGCGGCGCCGGGACAAATCGGCTCCTAGCTAAAAAAACCGTAAATACAAGGTGGAAAATCAAAAAAATCAGGTGTATTGACTCTCTATACCTTGGGAACTAACGTCCCGGCCTTCACCGGCATGGGATGCGGAATGAAAGCCTTCAGTTTTAGGTGGGGACGACCCCGTACCTTGGGATATGAGTGCCAAAGGCCCCTTGGTTTTGCAGGGTGAAACGGTCCGTTAACTTTGAGACGGCCCGTTGACTTAAGGATCCTTAATCAACCGGATCATGGATATTTCCGTTAAAGGCAGGAATTTGGATGTCGGAGATGCCCTCAAGGGGCACGTCGAAGACCATCTGAGCAGCGCCGTCACCAAGTATTTCATACGCGCAATCGATGCCAGCGTCGTTTTTTCCAGGGAAGGCCGTAGCCTTCGCGCCGACATTTCCGTCCACCCCGGCCCTCGCGGCATGGTGGTCCAAGGGGGCTCGGATTCGAACGACCCCTATGCCGCCTTCGACGGCGCGCTAGAGCGCATTTCCAAGCAACTGAGGCGCTATAAAAGGCGCCTCAACAGCCATCATAAGGGCCATGGCGAAGACGTGCTGCCGGCCCAGCAATATGTTATCCAACCCGTCGCCGAAGACGAAGAAGTCGCCGCCGACGATTCCCCGGCGATCATCGCCGAGATGCCGGTCCATATCGCCACGCTTTCGGTTTCGGAAGGGGTCATGCGGATGGATTTGGCCGATGCCCCGGTGATGATGTTCCGCCACAGCGCCACCAGGCGGCTCAATGTGGTTTACCGCCGCAAAGACGGCAACATCGGCTGGATCGACCCGGGCGAAGACGAAGACAAGTAAATTGTAAGCCAATAACAGGTACCGGCGTTGCGGTCCCGAAGATAAAGTGAGAGTGAGGAACGGCCATGGAGATCAACGATCTTCTCGTCCCGGAAGGCGTCGTTGCCGACCTGAAAGCGACGAGCAAGAAACAAGCACTGCAGGACCTCGCCAAGCTCGCGGCCGAGGTATCGGGCCTGCATGAAAGGGCGATTTTCGACGTCCTGATGGAGCGCGAGCGGCTGGGCACCACTGGCGTCGGCAACGGCATCGCCATTCCTCACGGCAAGTTGGCGAGCTTGGACCGCCTTCACGGCCTGTTTGCCCGGCTCGAACAGCCGATCGATTTTCACGCCATCGACGAACGTCCGGTGGATTTGATCTTTGTCCTGTTGGCACCGGAAAATGCCGGCGCCGACCACCTCAAGGCCCTGGCCCGCATCTCGCGGCTACTCCGCAATAATGGCATTTGCGACAAGCTGCGCGGTACCGACAGCGCCGAGGCTTTGTTCGCTATTTTAACCGAATCCCAGGAAGACCGCGCCGCCTGAAGTCGCCCGAGCCTGGGGCTCAATGGGGGTTTATCGCCGGCTCTTAGTGCACGCTGAGGGGATTGAGGTTGTTCTGGATCGCCGCCGCCCAGGCCAGGTCCGGGGTTTCCATCAATCCTAACTGTTGGCCGTTGGCGGCGAAAACACCAAAAGCCATCATGCCGTTGACCTCGACCGGCTTGATGTAGGCGACGTGTTCGGCCCCCCAGTGGGCGAAATCATGGGCCGACATCACGGGCGCGGCGTCGGGTTTTCCGGTTTTCAAGGAATCCTTGTTCATATCGGCCTCCTTCAATCCGCCTTGACGTCGATGGTTTTCGAGCTCTTGCCCTTGCTTCCGGAAGGACCGCTTTCGATTTTGATGGTGCGGACCTCCGGCTCCGGCACGATTCGCTCAAGCTCGATGTACAAAAGCCCGTTGTCCATGGTCGCGCTCTGGACCTCGATGCCCTCGGCGAGCACGAAGCTGCGCTGGAACTGTCTCGAGGCAATGCCCCGGTGCAGGCAAACCCGGTTTTCGTCCCCGTCTCCGTCCCCGACCGCGTCTTCTAGGCGGCCGCGGATGAAGAGTTGGTTGTCTTCCACGGACACGTTCAGGTCGCCCATGGAAAACCCGGCCACGGCAAGCGTGATGCGGAGGGCGTTTTCACCGAATTGCTCAATGTTGTAGGGTGGGTAACTCTCGGCCGATGCCTTGGACGCCCGGTCCAGAATCCGCTCGAAATGTTCGAAACCCAGCAGCAACGGGCTGTTGAAGACTGACATACGCGACATGGTCGTGCTCCTCTTCGATTTGAGCGAGTACGCTTGTTTAGGGCCCATAACCTTTGGCGCCCCATCAGACGCCCCTTGGTGGCCGCAACAGGCGCCACCGGCGTCACTCATAAAAATGGCCCGAAACCGGCCGCTGTCAATAGGCGCGGCCGAAAGCCCGATGAATGAGGGTTTCGATCAAATAAATTTGATCTGCCCCGTGGTATACCAGTGTTACAATGACTAAAGGTGATGAACAGCGCCTAACAACCTTGGAAGGGGGTTCACCTGATGTCGCTTTGGGGGCGATTCGCCGTCGCCGGGTCGGTGGGTTTCGGCACCATGGACGGCGACACCATCACTATTCACCAAGGCGACATGTTCGCCGGGGCCAAGGCGACGGGCGAGACGCTTCTCCTCGCCGACGTGAAGCTGCTGGCGCCTTGCGAGCCGACCAAGATGATCGCACTTTGGAACAACTTCCACGCCCTGGCCGCCAAGATGGACATGCCGGAGCCCGAAGAGCCGCTGTACCTGCTCAAGGGCAACAATTCCTTTCTCGGCCCCGACGAGGTCGTTCGCCGGCCCCAGTCCTACGACGGCAAGGTTGTCTATGAGGGCGAACTCGGCATCGTCATCGGCCAGGAATGCAAGGAGGTATCCGAAGCCGACGCCCCGGACTATATCTTTGGCTATACTTGCATCAACGATGTCACTGCCGTCGAACTGATCAGCAAGGACAAGACCTTCGCCCAATGGGTACGGTCCAAAAGCTTCGACACCTTCGGCGTCTACGGCCCGGTCATCGCCACCGGGCTCGACGTGGCGACGTTGGTGGTGAAAACGGTGCTCAACGGCGACGAACGACAGAATTACCCGATCAGCGACATGATCTTTCAGCCCCTCCGGCTGGTTAGCCGGATATCCCATGACATGACGTTGATGGCGGGCGACGTGATTTGCTGCGGCACCTCCATCGGCGTCGGTTCGATGAAGGAAGAGAGCAACACCGTCGAAGTGACCATCGACGGGATCGGCACACTGTCCAACGTTTTCGAGTGAAATCGGCAACACTGTAACCGGCTTGGGGGGGAGTTATGAAGGTTTGTGTTGTCGGCGCCGGCGCCATTGGCGGTCTGATGGGCACCAAGCTGGCGCTGAGCGGCGAGGAAGTCACGGTCATCGACCAGGGGGCGCACTTCCAGGCGATCCAGGAAAACGGGCTGAAACTGATTTGGCAGGACAGCACCGAATACGTGGCCGAGGTCGCCAAGGCCATGGACAAGGTCAAGGACGCCGGCGTTCAGGCCCGATAATACATAGCCGTCTCCGCTGTCCTCGATCAGCCGCGTCATCGTCTGGGCCAATTCCCGATGTATAGGAACGTTACGCCAGCCCGCCTCCGTCTTGGCATCACACCCCTCCCTTCCAAAAAGAGAGGAACGTCAAAAACGATGGACTAGTCCAACTGATATAATATGAGAAGAATACTCTGCCTCAACCTTACGAGTTCCGTCATCAAACTTGGCATCACTTGAACCAAAGAAACGATACCCCAAACCTAATGATGTGTTTTCTTTATAATCGAAATGTAGCCCCACTCCACCCTGATATGAAAACACAGTTGTGAACCAATTAATGGTTTTCGAAGTTTGAACGACTGTCTTGAAGCCATCGCTTCTTTTGACGGCGTACTCCCATGTGTCGTAATTGACCTTCGTGTCGACGGGCAACGGTTTGAATTTGGCTGGTGGCAGGCTGGCGACCTCGACGTCGGCGAGTGCCACGTCGGCGGCAGCAAACGTGGCCACAACGATCAAGATTGCGGCAGCGAACCTTTTAACGAGAAAAACTGGCTTCGGATCACCCATTCTATTCCTCCCCCGAATGACGTCGTCAAGCGCCTGGACTATACCAAAAAATACAAAAAGTTGCCACGGTTTGATTAATCGGTAAACGTTAACAGGAAACCGGACTATCGGTCTGTGAACGGGTTAACGCACCCTTCCTAATGTCCGCTATTAGCGGACATTCTGAGGACAGGCGCAAAGAGAAAGAGTCTGCTAATGACCCAAAGCGGACCATAGTCGATATACCGTATGTCACGGGTTGTCGTGTGCCAACCAGTTTCTAAATGGAGAGAGGCAGGATATATCCTTCTCGGCACCAAGGATGGTGGAAGGTAATTCGGTTTATAAGATATGCGCCACGGAGAAAAGATATTCGCAAATTTTCATCGTGGCGGGCTGGGCCGAGTTTTTCGCAGAGGTCTACTATTTCGTTATAATTATCAGCATCCCGGAAACTAAGGGTCCCGATGTCGTCAACAGCTATCACGCCTTTCGTGTGACCAACGGCTAGAATATCACACAAGCAGGCTTCATATGTGTGGAGTCCGTCAACAAACGAAAAACTTAATTCGCGTTTCCGCAACTTTTCCTTAGCTTCCCTCTCTAGTGACGACATTTTAACGACATCAATGATGTCGGAAAACTCTGAAGTGTTTTTCAAAAACTCGGGATATGCGGCTGAAGATTCTTTGTCGGTCACATTGTCAAATACACCTTCCTCCCAGGGGTCAACAACAATCACCCTGCGTTGATGACGACGTGCTACTTCGGCAAGGAGTATTGTCGTTAATCCAAGGCGGCAACCTATTTCAACAATATCACCCGCGAAATGGTTGGCACTCCAATTAGCCATCCATACAAGGCGTTCTCTTTGAAAGGAAGAGCCCCGCCAATTCTGATCGGTGGTAGATTGTATATCCTCCCCTTGAGTAAGATTGACGAACATCTCCCTTATTTCATTGGCAATTCGTGCATCGTCCTGTTTAAGTGTGGGGGCGAGGTTAAACAAAACTCCAGGGTATTTAATATTCAACCGCCGCTTAAGGCGGTTGAACCGGTATACCGGGTTAAATGCGTCTCTGAGACTCACCATCTCTTCTACTCACGAATAACTGCTAAAATTTTGGGAAATAGACTTATATCTAAACCAGCTGTTTTCCGAACATCAATGATAGAATAACCTGACCGAGGGATTCTGGGAATTTTTGAACCCCAATTCCCCAGATGAACCCGTGATTTCGTGACATGCGAGTATGATTTTGTTTTAAGAATCAAAACGTTATAGGCGGATTAGAGGGTTCGATATATATCACCCGATGGGTGAAAGTGAATCCGGGGTCCTTAGGCTTGATTTCGATCGTTCGTTGTCGCTGGAATTTCACGGAACGAAGCTCACCTCCGATGCGGATCTCCTGCCCTTCAGGGATCTGCGACCAAGACCCGCCCCAGCGTAGGACTCGGAAACTGACGATGAGGAAAAAATAATGGAAGAGGTGTGTCTGGATGATGAGAAAATTGGCCAAATGGGCTTCCGAATAAGACCAAATTACCAAGATCAGGCCGTCGGATGCCAGCGGAGGGAAAACCATTCTATCGGTGGTGCAATTTGGGTATGATTCCATGAATTTGTTGATTATCTGGGAAATGTCGGGTTAATGTCCGGGGCAATTATTAGGCTGGTTCGAGCAGCACGGAACACCATATAAGGACCAAACATCCACCGGCGTGTAAAGGGTACGGTCGAACGTGAAGCGGAAGTCCACTAAAACCTTTACCTATTGGGTCGACATCGTCGGCGCTTGTAACCTGCGCTGTCCGTCGTGCCCGCGCGGCAACTTCACGTCCGACGACGTCATCGAGGCGGGGCCGGACGCCGGGTTGATGAAATTCGACCTGTTCAAGGACATTCTCCGCAAGATCAAGGACGACGGGCCGTCCCTCAACCCGCAGGTGCATCTGTATAATTGGGGCGAGCCGTTACTGCATCCCGAGGTCGCCAAGTTCGTCGAATACACGGTGGACCAGGATATCTATTGCGGGTTGTCGGCGAACCTCAACTATGCCCAGACGCTTCGTGACGTCGTCAAGGCGGGTCCCGATTTTATCCGCGTCTCGCTGTCCGGGTTCTATCAGGAGAACTACGGCCAGACCCACACGCGTGGCAATATCGAGCGGGTCAAGGCCAACATGCGCAAGCTCCGTGAATATATGACCGAGTTCGACAAGACCATCTACGTCGAAGTCGCCTACCACGTCTACAAGCACAACGCCGGCGATGACCTGGAGAAGATGGTCGAGTTCTGCAACGAGCTGCGGTTCCACATCGGGCCCGTGTGGGCGTTTTATACGCCGCTGGAAAAGAATCTGAAGCTGCTGGAAGGGAACATCTCCGACGAGGACCGGAAGCTGATGGACCTTTACGTCATCCCGCCAAATCGGGCGATGGAGTTGGCGATGCCGCACCGGGATATGTCTACCTGCCCCGTGCGCGAGAAGGCGACGGTCATCAACTTCGACGGCGCGGTGCCGCTATGCTGCAACACGTTCGATAAGGCTAATCTCGTCACCCAGTCATTCCTCGACATCAGCCACGACGAACTGCAACGGACGAAGAAGGAACACTCGCTCTGCGGTCCCTGCATGGACGCAGGTCTGCATACGTTCCTGGCCTTCGACGCTGGCGAGGTGATGGACGTGGAAGGCAACAAGGTGCTCGCCGAGATCGGTAATCCGCTGGCCATTCACCAGTATTCCAAGCCTCGCGTCGTTTCGCACGAGAAGGGTCACATCCCGATTCTCGCGAAGCCGGAAAAAGAAATCTTGCCGCGCAAGAAGGTCCGCGGCATCCGCGCGCTGCCGCATTACCTGTCGTCGCTGGTTGGGGGCGCGTAATCCGCAGTTTCTCGCTGACGCTTTCATGGCCGATTTTTGGGACCGCATCACCGTCGTCTTCATCGTCCACAAGTCCGCGTTGGTCTTGCATGGCGTCATGGAAAGCCAGGCCAATGCCAATTGAAGCGGCTTTCAGCGGGGTTTTCGGAACACCCTGTATCGAATCAAATTGATAGACTTCGAATGTCCGCTTATGGCTATTAGCGGACTCTTTCCCGATTGGTGATTAATGTCCGCTTTGCCCCCGAAAGCGGACCTTTTTCAGCACTTGCATTTATGTCTGCTTTTGACCCAAAGCGGACATTAAGGCGGGCCGCCCTTGACGTCCGAAAATGACCCGAAGCAGTCATTTCGAGCCGGAATTTTTTCTTCCGAAGCCACCCGTAGATGCCTGCTAGAACCTAACCCATGCCCGCCCGTAATGCTCAAGTGGTCGGCCTACTTCTCCGTCCGGTGCTCGAGTATCCCGAGCGCATGACGGGCAGGTCGGGCGTCACCCCTTCAATTGGCTCGGTAACGACGTAGAAGTGCTCACAGGGATGAACGGGGACGGCAATTTCGTTCCTGCGGCCGAACTGGTGCGACCATATGCCGGTGCAGATCACCACGACCTCGCAGGCGACAGGCCCGGTGTCAGGCGCCTCGAACTGGGCAACGTCGGTTCATGGGCAATCCTTATTCTCCTCGTCAAATTTTTCGCGCCACGAAGAAGGTCGCTTGGCCGACCTGGCGGCGCTTGGCGTCATGTTCGGCCAGGTAGGGGCCAAGGTCACCACTCGTCCGGAGTTCCCGGATCTTGGCTTCGGCGGAGGAAATTTCCTGCTCTGGCGCCAACGCCCAGTTCGAATCGCCTTTGCGCCACTCCGGCCTGAGCGGCCCCTCGGCGTCGAAATAAGCCGCGCCCTGGAATAGGCCATCGAGTGGCACGAAGCGGCCTTCAAGCGCGAAACCGAGTTCACTCAGCATCGCCTCCAGCTTCTCCGCCGGAATGAAACGGTCATGGCAGGCACTGAGCGCCGTCGGAATAAGGTGCAGGTACCAGTAGCCGTGGCGAAGCTGCTCGTGGCCTATGCAGTTGACGACGACGAGACCGCCGGAACGAAGGACACGATGGGCCTCGGCAAGGGCGGTTCGGTGACCATAAAAGTTGCCATCCTGGCCCGATTCCAGGTGATTAAGCACATGGTTGAACATAACGGCGTCGAAGCAGGCAGCCTCGAAAGGCATGCTCGCGACGCTGCCTTCATGAAAGGCGATGTTAGCACCGGAAGTCGCGTCCGCGAGCTTTTCTCGTGCCACAGCGAGCATGCCAGGATTGATGTCCATAGCGTCGATGTGGTCTACGTAAGGCAAGACCAGTGCCGCATAGGCGCCGGTGCCGCAGCCGGCATCTAGTAGCCGGAACTCGGAACGCGATTTGCGCGAAAGTGCAAGCACGCCGATGAGAATCTCGCCGCCGACGGGCACGCGCGTCTTGTCGTAATGTTTCGATGCCTCGGAATAGTTCTCGTATGTGCTCACGCTATTCCCATTATACGATATCACTGATGCAAAAACCCTTCCCACCGCAGCACACAGCACCGCGATGATACGCTGCGGAGCTTGGGTTGGGCCACGCTAACGATTGATGCTCGATTGTGCTACCGTTTTCGGTGGTTGGGAGGAGTCATCTCGGAAATCTCGATTCATCTAAATCCGTTCCATCAAACCAGGGAGAGGTGTAATGCTGCAAAAATTCAATCCCGAGTCCACGTATCCATCGTTTACGGTCTACAGCCAAGGCGTGCAGGTCCCACCCGGCGCACGGTGGCTCTACACTTCCGGCCAGGTCGGCGTGAATCCGGACGGCAGCCTGGCCGGGGACTCGGAGGCGCAGTTCGAGCGGGCTTGGCTTAACGTTCTGGCGATTCTGGAGGCCGCCGACATGGGTGCGGAGGATTTGGTCAAGGTCAACACCTACATCACCCACCCCAAATACGTGGATCTCAACTGTAGGTACCGCGACCGCTTTGTGAAGGACGCGGGACCCGCCGCGACCAATGTCATCGTCGCCAGGCTGTCCTATCCCGAGTGGGTCGTGGAAATAGAGGCGGTCGCCGCCAAGGTGTGAGCCTGGTTCCGGGCGGCCCGTCTGTATGGTGTCAAGGCGCCCCACGGCCAAAGCGGAGGGGCGGCAGCGCCGGTTACTATATCTGCGCTTCGGCCTGGATGTATTCCAGGATTTTCCGTTTGATTTTGGCGAATGTCCGCATGTGGCTGAGGCTGTTGAAAACTATATTGAGGGCTCTGAGACGCAACATTGATTAGTGGTGTCGCCGAGCCGAACAACAATGATTCACGCTGGTCGCGCTCCCGATTCCATTATTGCGCCGCGACGCCATCCCCCGGAGTTTTTCAACAGCCTTAGCCAAAAGGAGACATTAAGCAGAGGAAATTGGCGGCATCGTAAAAGCGACAAGAGAGGTCCGTCTGGATGACAAGAATATTGGCCAAACGGACTTCCGAACATGCTGAAATCACCAAAATCTAGCTGTCAGACGGCTGCGGAGTTGAAACTATTTGCGGTGCCATTTAGGAACAATTTGCCATGGATTTGAAGGTTATCTGGGAAATGTCGGATAGAAGGAGTCATTTTAGGGCGGGTACCCTTGCCCCCAATGTCCGCTATTGGCTATTAGCGGACCTTTTTCCAGATCGTGATTTATGTCCGCTTTACCCCCGAAAGCGGACCTTTTTCAGCACCGGCGTTTATGTCCGGTTATGACCCAAAGCGGAAATTTTTAGAACGGGGACATTATTCACCCTATGATCGATGTCAGGTGAATTAACGATTTCTATTTTCGTAACCAGCGAGGTCACCGAATGGCCGAACCATTTCTGACGACCGTTGTCGGAAGCCTGCCAAAACCGGCGTGGCTTCTGGAACAAATTTCAATGAACGCCGACGGCGGCAAGCAGGTCCATGGCCGGGGCGCCGACTGGATGCTCAAAGGCGACGCCCTGAAAGCCGCCCAGGACGATGCGGCCCGCCTTGCCGTCCGCGACCAGGAGCGGGCCGGTGTTGATATCATCAGCGATGGCGAGCAGCGCCGGAAATCATATTTGACCTACGTCACTATGCAGTTCGATGGATACGATTACGAGAACCTCGTGGAAAAGGTGACCCGGGCCGGTCGGCGGACGGCGGAAGTGGGACAGTGTGTCGGCGAGGTCCGGCGCACACGGCCGATCCTAGAGGACGATCTTCGTTTTACCCGGTCGATAACGGACTTGCCGGTAAAGATCACCCTTCCCGGACCGCTGTCCGTCGTCGATTCCACCTATGACGCCTATTACGGCGATGAACGCACCTACGGCCTGGCCGTCGCCGCCGCCTTGAACGTGGAGGCCAAGGCCCTTGACTCGCTTGGGCCGGCCCTCATCCAGTTCGATGAACCGGCCTTCAGCCGCTATCCCGAGAAGGTCAAGGAATGGGGCATCGACGCCATCGAGCGCGCCATCGACGGCGTCCAATCGAAGACCGGCGTTCATATCTGCTTCAGCTACCCGATGCCGGGCGTCCCGAGGCCGATCGTCGAAAGCTACCCGGTGATCTTGAGAGAACTGGAGGGGTCGAGCGTCGACCAGTTGGCGCTGGAATTTGAGATGTCTGAACTTGACCCGGAATTGCTGGAACTCTGCCCCTCGAAAACGGTCATGTTCGGCTGCATCAGCAACGGTACCGAAGAGATCGAGACGCCCGAACACGTCGCCGACAAGTTGTTGGCGGCGGCCGACCACCTTCCCGCCGACCAGATTCTGGCGGCGCCGGACTGCGGCCTGGTTCCCGTTTCGCAGGCCGCGAGCCGCGGCAAGCTCTCGGCAATGGTCGAAGGCGCTCACCTGGCGCGCCGGCAGGTTGGCGCGGGATAGGCCAGAGCAGCTTTTTCGGGAATGTCCGCTTTTGGCTATTAGCGGACATTTATGCACACTCTGAATTATGTCCGCTTTACCCCCGAAAGCGGACATTCGTAGAGTAGTCGCGAAATGTCCACACATGACCCAAAGCTGACATCCCGTTGCCGCACCAGATAATAAAGGGTTTGAGGCGACAACACAGTCACCGGTTCGGCTCATATCCTACGCTTAGCTGCGCGTCGCATGCGCTTCAGAGATTTTTTAAGCCCCCCGATATAAGGCACATGCTCCTCTTCGATGGTATGGCGAGGGCTCTTTTTATAATTTTTCTCTACCCAATGATTCATGGCCGCGACGTCGGCTTCCATCTCGGCCACCGACGGTAGACAGGCCTCGCCCAATTCAATATCCCGGATCCAACGGGCCTGGTATTCGTAGACCATGTTCAAGGAAGTGTCGGTATTAAAAAACCCCATCAGATAAAGCCCCGGCCAACCCGGCTGGACCATGCGTTTATAGAGATCGAGGCGGTTGCCCTTGAGCGGCACTATTTCTGGGGACAAGAACGGCAGGTCTATCAGATACCCCGTCGCTGCAATCAGCGTGTCGAATTTCTCCGCCGTCCCGTCGTCGAAATGAATGGCCCGACCGTTGATTCGTTCGATCCCCTGTTTAACGG
>Ga0315338_1002129_pt1 | contig 20902 bp, 17 predicted proteins | sample ASW8metaG_FD_204518 | JGI IMG/M metagenome (GOLD analysis project Ga0315338, IMG submission 204518) | Ammonia-oxidizing marine archaeal communities from Monterey Bay, California, United States - ASW #8 | ecosystem: Environmental > Aquatic > Marine > Coastal | place: USA: California | collected... | reverse complement strand
CGGCATCATAAAGATCCTGCAGCATCGATTCTCGATATTCGCGTTTTTTAGTATCCACAATATGGACAGCCGCACCCGCAGTACCGAAATATGTCCTGTTGCCGGTGAGGTGCATATCGTAACGAGGGTCTTGGCCAGGAAGGACGATATCCCGTGCTGCCGAGGCGACGATATCCTCAACCAGTGATCGAGGAAACAGAAGACGGCCCTCTTCGGTCATCGAGCCGCCTGCTCCGGTCACCAGTGCCTGACAGGATGGTATGGCGTTTGCAATACCGATCTGCTCCAACGCTTCCAATGCTGCCTGGTGAATACGCAACACTTCAGATTCTGTGAGCGGCTGATATCGTCCTGATGTCTGACCAGGCTGAACAGCGCGTTCATCCTCAGGTATCGGCGCAGCGCGTAGCGCTTGCCTTGCGACCCGCCCCCCCATTCGCCCGGATGTAGCGGAGCGCTGCCTATTGTCCGTCATCGCGATTACCTTTAAGCATTAGTAATTCCCGATCAGTTGGTATCAAACACTGGAACGTGTTACAGGATTGTAGCCCGCTCCATAAGCGAGGGAAACCCACGTGCTTGTGCCATTCAGTTCGGGCTCTCATCCGCACAACCTTGCACGTTACCGCCTGAATTTGCTCATTGATACTGTTATTGTTTCCACAATTTCTCCGAACGTTGCCGGGCTCCTTGGCATCCGCCATCCTCATCATCCAACTGATTCAACAAGCTGAGAACCAGAGCCGACGTGCCACCGGTAGCCCAGGCCGCACCCAACTTTAAACTTTGCAGAATGTCATTGTCTTCAAGTTTTAATATTTCCACGAGATTTTTCCCGCCAGGATCGGGCACTGAAACAGGTCTCCGTAGTGAGCCTTCGATTACAAAATAGGGCGGATACAACAGGGATAAACCAGACTCTTCTATAAAGCTGGCGGGCGATATGCCTTCCCGGCGTGGCTTGGAGCGAACGTGTAGACTCAGGCTCTCCGTGGAAAGCTCGAGTTTACCAAAGGCCAATAATTCAAACTCCTCAGCTTTTAAAGCGATGGTGTGATTGGGTGGTGCCAGACTCTCCGCCACACCATCTGTGATTAGCATACCGATAACACCACACTTGATATCATAGTATTTTTTTCGCTCTGCCCATGGGCTAACACCACGCAGAACCTGTTCTGTGATGCTGAGCGGTGTCGTCGTCAACAATTCTTCGCGACCGCGGGGAAACTTTATACCTTCAAGCTCGGTAAATAGATAACCATTGCCACTTTGTACAATCTCGTGAAGCGATCTCCCCGATCCTGATATATAGCCGCGCGTACTTAAAGATCCTGATATGTCCCGTTTACCCTTCAGTGCAACAGGCAACAGGTCAAGATCCAGGTGTTTCCAGTCATAGGCGTAATTCGCTGGATGTGGGTCCACCTGGGTATCCAGGTCGAGCTGCACTTCCAGGTCACCGCCGGCTGAAATTCCCTGCAGTCGGATGTTGACCAGGCCGTCGAGCGAGGTCAGCAGTGCTGTAGCATCCGTAATTTCGTAGTTACGCCGCAGCAGGTGTCCCGCAGAATATTCCAAATCAACGTCATAGCGATCCGCCCATGTCAGCGGTATGAGTTCTTCTCCAAACAGATACTTCTTTTCTTTCTTCGGAAAAAGATCATTCAGATTTAAATATTCCGATGCCAGTCTCCCGTCAATTTTCTGTCGATTGCTATCGGCCACATTCAGCGGATAGGATATTTCTCCACTGATATCGTTGCGGCCCGCCGTCACCCTAAGTTCTGTCACCTGTAGCGTCTCACCATCCGTGCGGACAATCGCCTGCGCCTGTAAAGGCAGGTCTCCCTGCAATGGAATTGGAAGCACAGCTGTCGCCTTGGACAGACGATCCACTTTGAACTTCAACTCAAGCTGCGAACCTATCTTCCACTGCTCCCCCAATACTCCCTCTGCCGAAAACTGACCGAGTTTCTCCGACTCGAGGTTAACCGATCCTGTTATTGATTCGTGTGTATCCGTTGCACGTCTGACCTCGCCTGTCACCTGCAACCGACCCATGGGGGGTAAACCAACACCTGTGATCTGGCGCAATTCGTGAGAATCTTCCGCGGTCAGGGCAAAACTGGCACTGAATCCGGACTGACCATCAAATGATTCAAACTCACCAGTGAGCTCAGCAGCCAGAGCATCAGTCAGCAATTCACCGTGTACCGCCAGCGGTAACGCTCGCTTATCGGACGGGCGTACCTGTAACCGAACCTGTGCGGATTCGTGATAATCCCCTGGCCCGCCATAGTATTCAATCAGCCGGCCCAGCTCAGCTACATCTAGATTGAGATCCCACGTCAGCCGTGGAACATGCATTAAATTGATCAGGCTACCCGTAAACCGACCACTAAGCCCAGCACCGGAAATCTGACCCACCAGCCCGGACAGTCGAGCCTCATTGCCATGTAAATCAAGCCAGCCTGTGACGCTGGCCTCCAGATGGGGAGGGATCGGCCATTGTCTGCCCCAGGCTTGGGCAAGCACCGCAATATCTTCAGTGTTGCCTTCGAAATTCAGTGCCAACTGCGGCTGCTCGTCGAGCATGTCAACCCGCCCACGGCCGCTGACTTCCAGTTGAGGGGAACTGATCCCGACATTCACGACCTCTATGCTACAGCTGCTATTGGCGCAGGTGAGAACGCCATTGGTACTCGCGGTAGCATCGACGGGGAGCTGTGTACCCAAACTGCCGGCAAGGCTCTGGATACTCTCAGTTCTTGCGGTGAACTCGAATTGCCCTTCCAAACTATTTTGCAACAGATCGAACTGACCTGTGCCGTCGAGCATCAGATCTGTAGATTCAAAAGAAGCAGAAAGATCACTTAACCGGTAACCTTTGTCGCTGCCTCGTAAAGCGCCCGTCACCTGTGCGCTACCGTTTAAGTGCATCTCAAGTTTGAATTGCCTCAACAGTTCTGTCAGCTTGTCCGAGGTTGCGTCAATATTGAGCGCAAGATCCGGGCCGTCGGCTGAGCCCAATTGACTCACATTGCCTGTTAACTGGATACCCAGATGTGGGCTCTCTCCGATCAACATAATCTGGTCCAAACGGAAATTGCCCGGCTGCCCAGACAATATACCCTGGCCCGAGACACGGACATCTGTCGGTACATCAAGGCTCATGAGCGCCGTGAAATTCTGAAGCCTCTGATGCTTCACCTGTAGACGCAGCTCGCCCATTGAACGGTTTAGTCTGACGCTGGCTGGCACCAGATCGAGATCACCCTGCACTGTAAAATTAAACGGCTGTGCTGTTGTGGACAACCGGACTGATTCCAGTCGAAGGTCGCTTCCTGGGTTTCCGACGAGGTGACCGGCTGCACTGACCGTACCACTGAAAATCGCATCGTGCCGCCATGGCAAGCCGGGCAATAGATCAGTCAGATTTCTTTCCAGGCGTCCTGTCGTGACCTCCAGATGCAAATCAGCGTTAGGCGCTTTTCGCAGATTACTGACCACGCCAGAGACGATGCCACTAACAACGTTACCCTTGAACGCCAGATTGACTGGTGCCAGTTGATCCGAATCCAGACCGTTAAGAGACCCCAGTGCGCCACTCACTTCAATAGCGTCTCCGGCATAGCTCAGTTGCCCGTTGATCTGACCTTGTTGATTTTGACCCTCACGTGGAAAAACATAGACCAGCGTATCGGCCCGGATTTCCCACCGATCTGACTTAACGCCAGATCCAAAAGTGAGGGTGCCGTCTACCACCGAAACTCGACTGACAGGAAGTGGTAGAACCGGCACTGTTAGTCCCCGATCAGACTCCCAATTAGGACGACCGTTGGGGCCGACTTCCAACAGCAGGGTCGGCCGCTCCAGAGAAATCTCGCGAATAAGCAATTTCCCTTCTGCAAGAGCCCCCATATCCAGTTCAAATTGAACGTTCTCTACTGTCAGGAAATGTTCCTGATAATTGCCAACTGGATTACCCACAGCTAGCCCCCTGACCTCTAGCCGAACTGAGGGGAAAAGACGAACTGACAAGCCCTGCTCAATCGACACTGGTCGATCGATTGCTTTGCTTATCTGCTGTGCCGCAGCATCGCGATAGCGACTCCAATCAACCCACTGAATAATGGACGCCAGAAACAGAATGAGGCCACAGAAACAGACAACCACCCAGCTGATTACTTTAGCGAGCCGCAAGAATTCTGTTCCCTGTGTATGATTCGCCTTTCGGAGAACGCATTGCGCGACCCTAACACAAAGCGCACTATTGTGGGTTCGGAAAGAACATCTGACAGATATATCCGGTTACAACATGACAATGACAACTTTACACCCCAGCCAGACATCACGGAAACTTGAAAAACGACTTCGTCGCGAGGTCGGACGAGCCATACAGGACTACAACATGATCGAAGAAGGCGATCGCGTTATGGTCTGTATTTCCGGTGGTAAGGATTCTTTCTCACTGCTGGATATTCTGTGTCGATTGAAAATCAGAGCACCGATCGACTTCCAGTTAACCGCCGTCAATGTTGACCAGAACCAGCCTGGATTTCCAACCGAACGACTTGAAGCTTACCTGCAGGGGCTCGGGGTCGATTACCGAATTATCGATCAGGATACCTATAGTGTCGTCAAGAATATCATCCCCGAGGGCAAAACAATGTGTGGCCTTTGTTCACGACTTCGTCGGGGAATACTGTACAGCTTTGCAAAAAGAGAGAAGATGACAAAAATCGCTTTAGGCCATCATCGAGACGATATTGTTGAAACACTTTTCCTCAACATGTTTTTTGGTGGTCGACTCAAAGCAATGCCACCCAAACTGTTGAGCGATGACGGAAACAATGTAGTCATACGCCCACTATCCTATTGCATTGAAAAAGATATCGCGCAATACGCCCAGCTGAAAAAGTTTCCGATTATTCCGTGCAATCTTTGTGGCTCACAGCCGAACCTCCAGCGCCAAACTGTCAAACGAATGCTCGCTGACTGGGAACAGCAGTACCCTGGTCGGTCAGCGACCATATTCCGAAGCGTCACGAGCATCTCACCCAGCCAACTCGCCGACACAAGTCTTTTCGACTTTGCCAGTCTCGGGGCTCGTCACGAGCCCGCAACATGGCTACCCGAAGGGAACACCATTGACACAGAGAATACCAGGCTATGAATGAATCAGATTTCAATAACGGGCTACTAGAGTTTCTAGCTGACTCACCGACTCCTTTTCATGCAGTGAAACAACTAAAGCAGCTGTTGACAGCGGAAGGGTTTGAACAACTTGCAGAACACAACAGCTGGTCGCTTAAACCTGGAGGACGTTACTTTGTCGTTCGCAATGGCTCGTCAATCGCAGCAATCAGAACAGGCTCTGTTCATCCAACTGATGGGGGGCTGAGGCTGATCGGCACCCACACCGACAGCCCTTGTCTCAAGATCAAACCCGCACCCGAGATCAGGCGTCAGGGCTTTTTGCAGCTGGGTGTAGAAATTTACGGTGGAGTTTTGCTCTCACCCTGGTTTGACCGAGACCTTTCTCTGGCCGGCAAAGTCACTTGCCGTATGGAAAACGGAGAGATAAACAGTGTGCTCATCGACTTTCGACGCCCTGTGGCGACAGTGCCCAGTCTCGCAATTCATTTAAATCGAGATGTGCATAAAAACAGGACCATCAATCCACAAAAAGAAGTGGTTTTACTAGTGAGTTCAGGTGATGGCGACCGCAAAAGTTTCCGACAACTGCTTCTTGGCCAAATCCAGCATGAGCACGCCAACCTACCTGTTGCCGAGGTCCTGGACTACGAAATCAGCTGTTACGACGTGCAACCACCTGCAGTTATCGGGCTAAATGATGACTTCATCGCTGCCTCAAGGCTGGACAACCTTTTGAGTTGTTATACCGCTTGTCGAAGCATAATCGACACCTCTGGAGATACCTCTGCTGTGATGGTCTGTAATGATCACGAGGAGGTTGGCAGCCTGTCGGCCAGCGGTGCCCAAGGACCATTTCTACGTTCTACACTCGAACGTCTATGTGGGACTGGAGAAACGATGGACAGGGCCATGGACTCGTCCGTGTTGCTTTCCGTTGATAATGCGCATGCGCTGCATCCTAATTACGAAGACAAGCATGACCCACAGCACCGGCCTTGCCTCAACGGTGGTCCGGTCATCAAATACAACGCTAACCAGAGATACGCAACAAACAGTGAAACTGCGGCGCTGTTTCGCAATTTATGCCAATCCCTTGATATACCCGTTCAACAGATTGCCATGCGAAATGATATGGCGTGTGGCAGCACCATCGGACCAATAACAGCGGCCGAACTGGGCGTCGCAACAGTAGATATTGGATCCCCGCAGCTGGCCATGCACTCCGTGCGCGAGCTCACCGGGCGCAACGATCCAACACTACTCTACCGCGCGCTCAAGGGCTTCCTTGATCAAACGTCTCTGTGGCGCTGATGTAGATCAGCTCAACAATTTACTGGGACTGACTCACCATGTAGTCGATCGCCGCTTTGACGTCATCGTCACTCAGATGAACGAAACCGCCCTTGGCAGGCATCATGCCGGTCTGGCCTTGAAATCCCTGAATTGCATTCTCATACATCACCTCTATACCCTGTGCGATACGGGCGGCCCAAGCTTCTTTGTCGCCCAGTTTAGGCGCGCCGGCTACACCGGGCATATGACAAGCCATACAGCCACTGTTGTAGACAGCCTCTCCATCGGCGCTAACACTTGTCCATACAACTGAGCCCATCATCACTGAGGCCAGCACCAGTACTTTGGTAAATCTCATCTAAACTCTCCAGGGGTTTATCTCTCACAGGGAAGTGTATCGCGAATGCTGCAAGGGTCGTAACCCAAGATAGCGTCGGCACTTTGATTTCGATCAGGTTTCTCTGATCCGAAACCGTCAGATTCTGGCCACGACACTGACATCCGGTTGCCCTGATGCCCGGCATCAGCGGTATTAATCAACGGTACAGTGACTAAGGCGGACAGATATTCAACCGTCGCGACCATTTCATTGGAATGATTGAACAAAATTTAAACTTTAATTAGTTATTAGTTTATTAAATAATTATATTATTATAATTCTTTGGTATTCTTGAACTGAACATCCGGCCAGCGCTCCATGGCCAAACTTAAATTAGCCAGATTCGGCGCGATATAGGTTAGATCTCCGCCCGCATCGAGTGCCAGATTCTGTCTAGCTTTTCTCTGAAATGCTTCAAAATCAGACTTTTTATCGCAGACAACCCAGCGAGCAGTCGCTACCTGCACCGATTCAAAGCTGCAGTCCACACCATATTCATGCTGCAGGCGGTGTACGACCACGTCAAACTGCAGTATTCCGATCGCACCCAGGATCACATCATTCGACATCAGTGGCCTGAACACCTGGGTCGCACCTTCTTCGCTCAACTGATCTAGCCCTTTGTGCAGCGCCTTTGCCCGCAACGGGTCATCGAGGCGTACCCGTCGAAAAAGCTCCGGGGCAAAATTGGGCACACCTGCAAACTTTAGATTCTCGCCCTCGGTAAATGTATCTCCAATCTGGATAGTACCGTGATTGTGCAAACCGATGATGTCACCCGCGTATGCAGACTCCACCGACTCGCGTTTTGAGGCCAGAAAGGTGATGGCCCTGTGAATCGGCGTGGTCCGATCTGCTCGGACTTGATGAAGCTTGATACCCGGCCGATAAACACCGGAATTAATGCGTAGAAATGCCACCCGATCATGATGTGAGGGGTCCATGTTGGCTTGAATCTTGAAGACAAACCCCGTAAATTTTTTCTCACCGCTATCGACTTTCCTGGAGCCGGCATCCCGAGGCCCCGGACAGGGCGCGTAGTCTACAAAACAGTCAATCAACTCGTCAGTACCTTCACTGGCAAGTGCTGAACCGAAAAAAACAGGCGTTAACTGCGCCTGCAGATAGGCCTGCAAATCAAAAGTGTAACTGGCTCCAGTCAGCAGCTCGATCTCCTCCCGCAGCCGATCAGCATCCGCACCAATCGCGTCGTCCAGATCATGATTTGAAAGACCGCAGATTGTCCTTTCACCCGACACCGAATTTCCTGATTTTCTTTCAAACAGGTGAATGTTGTCATCGTAAAGTCGGTAGACCCCACAAAAATGGCGCCCAGTCCCCACAGGCCATGTCATGGGTGCGCACCGAATTCCCAACACCGACTCCACCTCGTCCAGCAGTTCTACCGGATCGCGGCCTTCCCGATCAAGCTTATTGATGAACGTCATAATCGGTGTATCGCGCAGCCTGCACACCTCCATCAGCTTAATGGTTCTGTCTTCTACGCCCTTTGCTGCATCGATTACCATCAGTGCGGAATCTACCGCTGTCAAAGTACGATAGGTATCCTCCGAGAAATCGGCATGCCCCGGCGTATCTAACAGATTGATAACATGTTCACGATATTCAAACTGCATGACTGAAGACGTTACGGATATCCCCCTTTCCTTCTCCATCTTCATCCAATCTGAAGTCGCATAACGTCCTGTCTTACGGGCTCGCACCGTGCCCGCCGCCTGAATGGCGCCACCATAGTGAAGAAATTTCTCCGTCAGGGTCGTCTTCCCCGCATCGGGATGCGAGATGATGGCGAAAGTCCGCCGACGATTAACTTGGTTCACGTGTTCATCCATAACTCAAGCCAGCTAGCGTGTGAAAAAAGCGCGAATTATAGCGAACAACGAGCCATCGGAGTCCCCCATGGTGATTCTAGCCAGCGCTTTTTACGCAAGTCATTCAGGACCTTGCGGCTGTCCAATGAGCACTATCAGACTTTTTGGGCATACAGATCATGGTTGTCGCTTCCGGTAATACGGACATCAACAAACTGCCCCGGTTCAATATCAACACCATCGTGAACGATGACAACACCGTCGATCTCGGGTGATTCTCCAGTGCTGCGGGCGAGCACACCTGACTCGGTGTGAGCATCGACTAGAACCGCACATGTTTGGCCAATTCTACGCCGCAATCTTTGAGCAGAGACTTCTTCCTGTACAGCCATGAAACGGGCCAAACGTTCTTCCCTGACTTCCTCAGGAACCGGATTATCCAACTCATTAGCAGCAGCTCCCTGTATCGGTGAATAGGCAAAACAGCCCACTCTGTCGAGTTGTGCCTCGGTCAAAAAATCAAGCAACAATTTAAATTCATCCTCCGTCTCGCCAGGAAACCCAACTATGAAAGTACTGCGGATAGTGAGTTCTGGACAAATACTTCGCCACATACGAATACGCGCCAGATTATTTTCAGCATTGGCTGGACGTTTCATACGCTTGAGAACACGCGGTACACAGTGTTGGAACGGCACATCCAGATATGGCACGACAAACCCTTCACTCATAAGCGGTATCAATTCGTCGATATGGGGATAAGGATACACATAGTGAAGTCGCACCCAGATGCCCAGTTCACCGAGCACCCGGGTCAGGTCATTGATATGCGAACGCATCGGACGCCCACGGGTCAGTTCCGTACGGTACTTCACGTCCGCACCATACGCAGCAGTGTCTTGAGAGACCACCAACAACTCCTTGACACCTGCATCGACCAATGCGCTGGCTTCATCAATAATGTCGTGGATGGATCGACTGACCAGACGGCCACGCATTCCTGGAATCACGCAGAATGTACAGGAGTTATTACACCCTTCAGCGATCTTAAGATACGCGTAATGGCGCGGCGTTAGTTTTATTCCCCCGGGTGGCAACAAATCATGAAATGGGGCATGACCAGGGGGCAACTCCGCTCGAACTGCCTCCATAACGGACTCTGCAGAATCGGGTCCAGTTACAGCAACCAGTTCAGGGAAGCGTCTCAGCATCTCCTGATTTCGAGTCCCCAAACATCCAGTAACAATGACTCTCCCGTTCTCATCGAGTGCTTCGGTTATTGCCTCCAGGGATTCTTCAACGGCAGCCTGGATAAAGCCACACGTATTAACCACCACTATGCTCGCATCGGAATAGTTGTCCGAAATTACATAGCCTTCAGCACGCAGCTGGGTCAGTATCCGCTCAGAATCAACCAGGGCCTTGGGGCAACCAAGACTGACAAATCCGACTCGGGGGCTCTTCATTTATTTAACACTCGTTTGAGGAGAGGCTTAGCCGAGCAGTTCGCGTCGAATCTTCATCTTCTGAAGAATAGTCGTGCCTATTTCTTCTATCGACATTTGAGTCGTATCCGCAAATGAAATCGAGTGGCGCCGAAAAGTAGCCTGGCCTTGGGCCAACTCATATTCGCACTGTTGTCGGGATGAATATCGGCTGTCTGGTCTGCGCTCCGTACGAATTTGGCAGAGTCGCTCAGACTCTATGGTCAGGCCAAACAGGCGAGCGCGAAACGGCTGCAAAATCGCTGGCAGTGCACCGTCATTAAAATCTTCTTCCGTCAGTGGATAATTCGCGCAAAACAGGCCGAAATGAATGGCCAGATACAAACAGACCGGGGTTTTACCAGTCCTCGACACGCCCAAGATGATGAGATCTGCCTTATTATAGTCATCGATACTGACACCATCGTCACAGTCCATCGCATAGTGGACTGCACTGATACGTGAAGTGTAGCGATCTCGGTCGACCACACCATGACTATGGCCGATTTGGTGGCTCGACGCCGACTGTAGTTCCGTCTCTAACGGCTTCAGAAACGTTCCGAATAAATCGACGAAAAAACCGCGGGCTTGCCGAATACCTTCAAAAAGCTGTGGACTGACGAAAGTGGCGAAGATCAAGGGCCTTGCGTTGTCATTATCAGCCGCTTCGTTGATCTCGCGAACAACGTGTACCATCTTTTCAGGGGTGTCGATAAATGGCAGGGCTCTTGTGTGAAATTTTACGTCCGGGAACTGAGTCAACAGGCTGTGACTGAGGACCTCTGCAGTGATCCCGGTTCGATCGGACACAACAAATACGGTTCTTTTTGACAATTTGGTCTAGCCTCGCAATGGGTCTGTCGAGCAAAATAGGCCCTGGCCGTCAAGTTATCGGTTCTGTTCCAGACAACCGGGGCATAAGATGGCAACGGTCCGGCCACATAATATTGTCTAACAAATGGTGGGTAAGTGAAAGAATATATTGCCTGGTTTGATCAGATAAGCTTGGATGATGTAAGCCGCGTTGGCGGCAAAAACGCATCATTGGGCGAGATGATTTCGAGCTTTTCCTCTGCTGGAATTCAAGTTCCCGGAGGATTTGCGACCACTGTCCATGCCTACCGGGATCATCTGGTGGCCTCCGGATTGAAGGATCGGATTGAAGCTGTCCTGGCTCAACTGGACGTCAGCGATGTGAAACAGCTGGCCGAGGTGGGAGCTACAATCAGAGAGTGGCTTGTCAACGCGCCACTGACCAGCAATCTGGAAGATGCGATTGAAGCTGCGTACCTGAAACTAGGGAATTCAGCTGACACACCTGTCGCAGTGCGGTCATCTGCCACCGCCGAGGATCTCCCCGATGCATCTTTTGCTGGCCAGCAGGAAACTTTTCTCAATGTGCGAGGCATAGCCCCCGTACTGATAGCCGTCCGCGAAGTATTTGCATCGCTTTTTAATGACCGGGCAATTTCTTATCGAGCCCACCAGGGCTACGATCATAGTGAAGTGGCTTTATCAGTTGGTATACAGCAAATGGTTCGCAGTGATCTTGGATCAAGTGGTGTGATGTTTACACTTGATACTGAATCTGGTTACGACGATGTCGTGTTTATCACAGCTTCGTGGGGGCTTGGCGAAACCATCGTGCAAGGCGCTGTGAACCCGGATGAGTTCTATGTGCACAAACCCACACTGCGTGCCCAGAGACCAGCTATCCTTCGCCGCAAAATTGGCAGCAAAGCCAGCAAGATGATCTATGCGGACGATTCCGCAACCGAAACCACACGGGTCATCGAAACAACCGCAGCCGAACGACAGCACTTTTCGCTGTCTGATGCGCAGATCGAAGAACTGGCACAGCAGGCGATCCGAATAGAACAGCACTATGGCCGCCCGATGGACATTGAGTGGGGCCTCGATGGCGAAACGCAAGAACTGTGGATCCTCCAAGCACGACCGGAAACGGTAAAGAGCCGTGTCACACAACAGTCGCTTGAGCGATATCATCTTCAAGAAACTGCGATAGTGCTGACAGAAGGTCGCAGCGTTGGTCAGAAAATCGGCAGCGGTACGGTCCGCGTAGTGAACTCCATCACCGAACTAGATTCAGTTAAAACGGGTGATATTCTGGTGACTGATATGACCGACCCAGACTGGGAACCGATCATGAAACGGGCAGCAGCAATTGTCACCAATCGGGGAGGTCGCACCTGCCACGCTGCTATCATTGCCCGGGAACTCGGCATTCCGGCCGTTGTTGGTTGTGGAGATGCCACACGGCAACTGTCTAAAATTAGCACCGCCACTGTCAGTTGTGCTCAAGGCGACACTGGCTATGTTTATCAAGGAGAACTGGATTTCGAGATCGAAACTGTCCCGCTCGGTGATATGCCGAATCTCCCCTTCAAAATTACCATGAATGTCGGCAACCCCGACCGAGCTTTTGATTTTCAGAAACTACCACATGCAGGTGTGGGCTTGGCGCGTTTAGAGTTTATTATCAATAACACTATTGGTATTCATCCCAAGGCCCTGCTCCACAGTAACCAGATCCCTCAGAACGTCAGGGATCAAATCAATACCGCGTCGGCTGGTTATGCCGACCCCATAGACTTTTTTGTACGCAAGCTTGCCGAGGGAATCTCTACGATTACAGCCGCCTTTTCTCCACATCCCGTGATTGTTCGGTTGTCCGACTTCAAATCCAATGAATACGCAAATCTCATCGGCGGTAGTGCCTTTGAACCTCATGAGGAGAACCCAATGCTCGGGCTGAGAGGCGCATCTCGATACCTAGACGCAGGGTTTCGTGAATGCTTTGAACTAGAATGCCGTGCTCTCAAATATGTTCGTGAGAAAATGGGGCTAACAAACCTCTGGATCATGGTGCCATTCGTACGCACGGTGGTAGAGGCAGAACAAGTGATCGCCTTGCTGGCAGAAAATGGTCTTAACCGAGGTCAGAACGATCTTAAGATCATCATGATGTGCGAGCTCCCATCAAATGCACTCCTCGCAGAATCGTTTCTACAGCATTTTGACGGTTTTTCGATCGGATCGAATGACATGACCCAACTCACTTTGGGTCTGGACCGCGACTCGGCTGACATTGCTCATCTGTTCGATGAACGCGATGCAGCTGTCAAAATGCTACTGCAACTAGCAATTTCAGCCTGTCAAAAACAGGGTAAGTATGTTGGGATCTGTGGCCAAGGCCCCTCTGACCATCCTGATCTGGCGCGCTGGCTGATGGAACAAGGCATCGACACCGTGTCTTTAAATCCTGACAGCGTCATTGAAACCTGGTTATTTCTCAGCGGTGAACAATCCTGACTCAGTTTTGTTAGCTACAGCCAGCATCGATCCAGCCCTCACTGACCATCACACAAGTACCGCCAACCCAACTGGCAACAACACAACCGTTTTCTTTCCTCGCACGAATCCGCAGAACACTTCTCCGGCCCAGTTCTATTCCTTGAAATACGCACCAGCTGAATTCACCGTCACCCTCTGATCGATGATGTGACAAAAGAGCTGCCAGTGCACAGTTGGCACTGCCAGTTGCCGGATCCTCGGCAACACCGTCAAGAGGAGCAAATACGCGGGCCTGAATATCCGCACCACCAGTCTTGGATGTATAAACATGTACATAAGGCACTGCGCCCTCAACAAGAAGACGTTCGAATCCAGCCATATCTATTCGTACCTGGGCTAGAACGGCCGAGTCTACGACTTCCACAAAAAGAAAAGGAAGCCCCACCGATGCGACCGTTGGAGCATGTGTGGTCACAACGATTTCGTTTTCACGCAACGACAAAGCTTTAGCCACCGACCCGATCGCTGGGAATTCTTGCAGTGTCAGGACCTGTGGTGCCTTGAGCTCAAACGAGGTTGGAGCGCCTGGATCGACCTGAATCTCGATTGATACGAGGCCTGCCTTCTCTTCAAACAAGACGGTACCAGGAATCTCTTTACCCAGCGCTCCGGTTTCGGCCAGAACAAATGCAGTTCCAATATTTGGGTGGCCGGCGAAAGGAATTTCTGTTGTGGGGGTAAAAATTCGCACCTTCCGTGTGTGGCCTGCTTCAGCAGGTAACACAAATGCTGTCTCTGAGAAATTGAACTCCCGCGCAATCTGCTGCATCTGCCAATCTGATAATTTCTGAGCGTCTGGTAACACAGCCAGCTGGTTACCACCGAACCGCTGTTCAGTAAACACGTCACAAATAAAGTAGTGATACTTCACAGGCAATTTACAGAACTGTCTCGGTCAATTCGATTGCATTTACGCCACGACGAATTCCCGGACGCTCCATCGAGTAGGTTTTGCAGTCAGTACAAGACATGATGCGCCTCCTTTAGTTCTGACCCGTCCTGCGGCACCAGGGTTAACAACCCACGGATGAATTGTTGTATCTATTCGCCGGATGTGGGTATGACCGTAAGCGATCGCTTGGGTGTCAGGATACTTGTGCCGCAGTCGGCTATGGTAATTGGCGGTGTCCCAGATCTGGTGGCCGTGTTCGATGGCAAGAACACCGCCTGGTAGATCAATCTGCAGGCTTTTCGGCAGTTTGGATAAGACAAGATGTTCATCTTCAGGCCACTTCTTAGGGACATCGTTGTTGCCTGCCACCGCCAGCACATTTCCACACCTGGATTTGAGCACTGCCAGCACCGAGGCACTGCCGATGTCACCCGTGTGAACTACCAATTCCATACCGGCTGCCAGTTCCACGATTGAGTCATCGACCCAGCCATGGGTATCACCGAGCAGCAAAACCTTCATTTCACCACTACGACATCAGGATCATCTGTATCGGTGTGTTGTCTGACGTCGTCCCTGGGCGAAAGACTCATTATTCGTACACCCGGTTGGGCTACAACCGTCACGTCATCGCAGAAAAATATTTTGAAAGATGGGCCCCCATTCAATCAACAATGTGATACACGGGGGCTTTCTCCATTGTCCACTCGCCGGACTCTTGGTCGTATTGGGATAAGGTAAAGCAGTGCCAATCAGTATCATCCAGTTTTGGATGATCGGCCCGATAGTAATACCCAGGCCAACGGGTCTCAGTGCGGAACATTGTGTGGTGAGTCACTGATTCAGATGCCAGAACCCGGTGCTGTAGCTCCCAGGCCCGTTGTAGTTGGTGAAGATCTTCAGCCCCGAGATGGTCGAGGTCTTCTTTCAGCATATCCAGCAACTCTAATCCACGGGTCAGCATTGGCTCGTTGGTTATATAGTTAGCACTGATACCGCCGCAATACTCATCCATGATCTTTTCGAGTCGCTGTAACCCATGCAGCGGCAGGAGATAACTCGGCGACACGGTTCCTGCGACAATCTCATTTCGACCAACCTGGTAATTCTCTAGAGGCTGGAAGATCGTTTCCTTTAGGTCTTGATACTGTTTTTCACTGACCTGAAACTTGTCGTTCTTCATGTCATTCACATAGTTTACCGCCGCCTTTGCAGCAATTCGTCCTTCCGTATACGATCCCGATGAGAATTTGTGAGCGGTACCACCGATCGTATCGCCGGCGCCGAATAGCCCGTCGACGGTCATCATTCGGTTATACCCCCACTGGTAATCTGACGGTGCATAATCTGAAGGTCCACTCGCCCAGGCACCCGAACAGGTCGCGTGAGATCCCATAACATAAGGCTCCGAGGTGGTCAGTTCGGGATTAACATGCTTAGGATCAATATTCTGCGACGCCCAGACGACTGCCTGTCCGATCGTCATTCCCAAGAAGTTCTCCCAACCAACCTGCTCCTTGTGTGGATCCTGGAAAGCTTCTTTGGTCACCATGCGAATAGGACCCCTGCCAGCTTTCGTTTCTTCTAGGAAAGCGTGGTTGCGAAGGCAGGTAGGTACAGGGTGCCGATCGATATAATCTCCGACCAGTTCCTTCGTATGGTCATACCACTTAGATTCGTATTCTTCTCCGTAGGCATTCTCGGTGTACGTCTTGAGGTGAAGAAAATAGGCACCAACCGGTCCGTAACCATCCTTAAATCGGGTCAGCGTTATCCGATTCTCCATCTGCGTCATTTTTGCACCGACAAGTATCGGCAATGCATAAGCCGATGCACTGCTCCAAGGGGCGTACCACGTGCGACCCATGCCCTCACCAGTTGCCCGCGGCTTAAAGATGTGTGAAGCCCCGCCAGCGCAAACAATGACAGCTTTGGCACGGAAAACATAGAAATCTCCCGTTCGAACATTGAAACCGACCGCACCGGCAACTCGGTTAGGCTTTGCCTCATCCATCAGCAGGTGGGTCACCATAATGCGGTTGTATACTTCGGTAGCAGCTTTCCTGGCCGCCTCGGCCACGATCGGCTTGTAACTTTCGCCGTGTATCATGATCTGCCATTTCCCTTCACGCAGATATCGCCCGGTTTCCGGGTCTTTCATGATCGGCAGACCCCACTCCTCAAACTTGTGCACACTAGAGTCAACGTGGCGAGCGATGTCATAACCCAGATCTTCACGAACAAGACCCATAAGGTCGTTGCGGGCGTAGCGGACATGGTCTTCAGGTTGGTTCTCGTCCCATTGCATACCCATATAACAGTTAATTGCGTATAGGCCCTGTGCAACAGCACCGCTGCGCTCAATATTTGCTTTTTCGACGCAAACGATCTTTAGATCTCGGCCCCAATACCTGGATTCGTAAGTAGCACCACAACCAGCCATACCTCCCCCGACCACAAGAATATCCGAATCGACGAATACAGTTTTTCTATTCGAAAACAGGCCCACTAGACCACCCCCTGTTTGAGTTGATCAGCTCTAAGAGCTGGTAATCCACCGGGAATATTCAGCACCTCCGGTTCGTGGGCCAGTTCTTGTGAATGAATGTCTTCAGCATTAGGTACTGGAAGTTCCGCCGGTGACTGTATAGAACCCCATTTGGTGGTTCGGATCGGCGAGACGAAATTCTTTTCGCGGCCGTCACGAAACTTAATCTTCCAAGAAATCGTGCCCTTTTCTTCTTCCCGGAGTACTCGCACACTGTGTCCGAGTGGTGCGAAATCTGCATAACCGCGTGCATCTATCGCATTTTGTGGGCAGGCCTTTACGCAGGAATAACACTCCCAGCACATATTCGGCTCGATGTTATAGGCACGACGAGTAGTTTTATCGATATGCATAATGTCGGAAGGACATATGTCGACACAATGTCCACAGCCATCGCAACGAGTCATATAAACAAAAGTTGGCATAATGTTCCGTTATCTCCTGTATCCATTAATATTGCCGAGGCAGTCTGTTATTGCTTCCAAAGATTTCAGGTTTATCTGCAGGAGCTGGCAAGTTGCTCCGTGAACCATCCGCCTCTGCGATACGTTTCTGCAGCGCAGCCGCTGGCTTGAAAAACATGTGCGAGAACTTTGACCACGGCACAGATCCATAAAGCACTGTGGTCGCGATTAAATATAACGCAAACATTAAGTTTGCTCCTGATGTTCCTGTTGCCTGCATCCACCCCCAAACCAGACCCAACGTCACACTGATGAGTAGCGAAAGGACGAACAAGTCGGCACGCACAATACGAAATCGCGAGTGACCTTCTGCGGCAACATCCACTCGAATAAAGAACCAAAACCAGTAGCCACCAACACAAACCAGTAGACCACCGATATACCAGATCAAGGGCCAAATGGCCGGTGCAGGTGAGGCAGACGTTGGGTAGCAGAACACCAAAATGGCTGTGGAAATGACCTGGGCAAGGAACCCGTACATGGTCAAAAGATGAGCAAATCTGCGCCGGGCATTACAAAATTCACCAGACATTAGGCCATCGACCACGATCGATCGTACCGCTAGGGCCGCGACTTCCCCACCACCAACCTGTCGTGCCCCACTGCTTTTTTGTTGTTGCCAGTTTTTAAAGAAGTACTTGGCGCTTTTTTTATGAATGATGTCATAGAGCGTGCCACCCGCGACCAGTACTACCATGATAATGACATACGCCTGCATGAAGTCCGGTGACAGAAAGCCCGAAATTTCGGCGAAGGGATTGCTCGTGAACATCACATCACTCCATGATTTCCTGGTATAGCGCCCGTATTAGATTAGGCAGTGGCCCAAAGGGTTCGTGTGATCTGCTTAACCCCTGTGTAAAAAACGAACTCTACGCCTTTGTTTGTGACTAGACTAATCAGAATTTATCGCGACCGGGATAAATAACGTTTATTTCTACTAAGCACTCCGGCGTGCCATACCCCATAACTAACCAACCCCAGCAGCAATCGACCAGTTCCCCACGAATCCAACATCTGTCAAGTCTGACGGGACCGACTGGCCGACAAGAGCCAAAGTCCTGCAATCAGCATTGGCAAACACAACAATTGTCCCATCGACAGTCCATCGAGAAAGACCAGTCCGAGGTGGGCATCGGGCTCTCTGAAAAATTCAACCGTGAACCGAAATACCCCGTAACAGATAAGGAAAAGTCCCGACACACTCCCAGCAACCCTTGGCTTCGATGAATGAGTCCAGATGATCAAAAATAGCAACAGTCCTTCAAGTCCCGCTTCATAAATCTGTGATGGATGTCTTGCTAAAGGACCTGCAGATGGAAAGATCATCGCCCAGGGCACTTCCGACACCCGCCCCCAAAGCTCCTCGTTAATAAAGTTCCCCAGCCGTCCCGCACCCAGGCCCAGGGGGCACAATGGTGCCAGGAAGTCTGAAACGGACAGGAAACTACGGCCGGAACGCCTGGCGTACAGAGCAAGCGCAACACAGGCCCCGATCAACCCACCGTGAAACGACATACCTCCCGACCAGATATACATCAAGGCAACCGGATGCTCGAGATAATAACCGACGTTATAGAAAAGAACGTAACCGAGCCGGCCGCCAACAATCACGCCCACCGCCACATAAAACAGGAGGTCCCAGACCTGCTGTGACGACCAAGTAGAGCCAGGTGCTCGGGCACGCAGTACGCCCAATGCGCCACCGCCAAGGAATCCGATCAAATACATGACGCCGTACCAGTAGACCGTTAGTGGTCCAACAGCAAATACGACTGGATCAATTGAGGGGTAGGTCAACATCTATAAGAATCAGGTGGTTTCAATTCAGCGTTATGAGTCCACATCAACTGACTCTAAGTCGCACAATTGAACATCATCAGCCGGCCTCTGTGGGGAATCGCTCAGGGTCAATGTTTTAGCTCTGGCAAATCTATAAAAAGATCGAGCGCCTCTGGGTTTGCGAGTGCCTCTCGGTTTTTCACTGGTTCACCATGAATGACTTTGCGAACCGCTAGTTCAACAATCTTGCCGCTCTTGGTGCGTGGGATGTCAGATACCTGTACGATTCGCGCCGGCACATGACGAGGTGTTGTGTTTTGTCGAATCTTGGCACGAATGACATCCGCAAGATCACTATCCAGGACAGTCCCCTCTCTTAAACGCACAAACAGTACAACTCGGACATCGCCGTCAAATTGCTGGCCGACCACCAGGCTTTCAATGACTTGGTCAATCTGTTCGGCCTGCCGATAAATCTCGGCTGTACCGATCCGCACTCCCCCGGGATTAAGGACTGCATCAGAACGTCCATAGATAATCATCCCTCCATGCTCGGTTTCAGCGACATAATCGCCATGACACCAGATGTTCGAAAATTTATCGAAGTAGGCTGCGTGATACTTCTGATCTTTCGGGTCACTCCAGAAACCAATAGGCATACAGGGGAACGAATTTCTACAAGTCAATTCACCTTTCTGACCCGGCTCCAGAATGTCGCCTGAGTCGTCCCGGACCTCCACCTGCATCCCTAACCCCTTACACTGGATTTCGCCACGCCGCACGGGCAATGTCGGATTTCCAAGAACAAAGCAGGACACGATATCAGTACCCCCTGAAATCGATGACAGACATACATCTTGTTTGATCGACTGGTAAACATAATCGAAACCTTCCGGCATCAGTGGTGACCCTGTGGAAAGTACACTGTGCAAGTCAGTCAGATCGTGTGTTTCTTTCGGATGAATCCCAGCTTTGTTTGCCGCGTCAATGAACTTAGCCGAAGTACCGAAGATATTCATTTTTTCCTCGGATACGAAATCGAAAAGGACGTTTCCGTCAGGGTAGAACGGTGATCCATCATACAGTCCAAGAATTGCCTCACTAGCAAGACCCGACACGAGCCAATTCCACATCATCCAGCCACAGGTAGTAAAGTAAAACAGTCGATCGCCTGGGTGGACATCCGCATGCAACCTGTGTTCCTTGAGATGCTGGAGCAGCGTACCACCAGCACCATGGATGATCGCTTTCGGAACCCCCGTCGTACCCGAGGAGTACATGATGTAGAGGGGATGGTTAAATGGCAGTTTTTTGAATTCGATAGAATCAGTTGGAACCAAAAACTCCTCTAGTAATACACCGTCCGTGATCCGCCTGACGTCGGGTTGATCGGTCACCAGGGGGACGACTATGACCTTTTCCAGCGATGGTAACCCTGCCCGAATAGCGTTCAGTTTTTCGAGCGAGTCATGTGAATTGCCGTTGTAGAAATAGCCATCCGCACTGAACAATACTTTTGGTTTAATTTGACCAAACCGGTCGAGCACACCCTGAACACCAAAATCCGGGGAACAGGATGACCAGATAGCACCCAGCGATGCAGATGCCAGCATGGCGGAGATGGTTTCAGGCATGTTCGGCATGAACGCACAGACTCGATCCCCCGCCTCAACGCCTATTGACCGTAGCGCGG